>JACCDV010768522.1_pt1 | contig 41247 bp, 38 predicted proteins | sample 7446131 | NCBI WGS metagenome assembly JACCDV01 (sample SAMN15323448, study PRJNA562643) | freshwater metagenome | isolation source: river surface water | place: USA:Blue River Watershed | collected 2017-08-17
CCACCACCTCGCCCAGCGGGGTTTTGAGCTCTTCAGCAATGCGCTTGGCCACCGAGCTGGCCGCAATACGGCGCGGTTGGGAGTGGCCAATGATTTGTTTGCGTTGACCAGGCTTGGTGTTCAACCCTTGCCCTCGCCCCAAGGCCAGCGCCATTTTGGGCAGTTGCGTGGTTTTGCCCGATCCGGTTTCGCCACAGACGATGACCACCTGATGCGCTTGCATGGCTGCCATGATTTCATCGCGTCTGGCCGAGACAGGCAACGATTCTGGAAATTCAATCTGGAAGGGAGCGGGCGTAGACAAAACAGGCACTAACTTGATAGACAATCCGCAATTATCCCCGCGCGGCTCATACCGAGAACGCTCAACCCTTTACTCGCTACAAACCAGTCCACATGTCCGCCGTTTTTGACTTCACCTTTGTGCCTTGGTTCCGTTCGGTCGCGCCCTATATTCACATGCATCGCGGCAAAACCTTTGTGGTCGGTATCGCGGGCGAGGCCATTGCCGCAGGCAAGCTGCCCAACTTGGCGCAAGACTTGGCGCTCATCCAAAGCATGGGCGTGCGCATTGTGTTGGTTCACGGCTTTCGCCCACAGGTGAACGAACAACTCGCTGCCAAAGGCCATGTGCCCCAGTACTCGCATGGCATGCGCATCACCGACGGCGTGGCGCTCGACTGCGCGCAAGAAGCTGCAGGCCAATTGCGCTTTGAAATTGAGGCCGCCTTCAGCCAAGCCCTGCCCAACACACCCATGGCAGGCGCAACCGTGCGCGTGATTTCAGGCAACTTCATCACCGCTCGCCCCGTGGGTATCTTGGATGGTGTGGACTTCCAACACTCAGGCCTCGTTCGCAAAGTGGATGTGGCGGGCATCACCCAAACTTTGGCTGCTGGGTCAATGGTGCTCATTTCGCCGTTTGGCTTCTCGCCCACCGGCGAAGCGTTCAACCTCACGATGGAAGAAGTCGCCACCTCTGTGGCTACCGCTTTGCAAGCTGACAAACTGATTTTTGTCACCGAGACACCGGGTATTCGCATTCGCCCGCTTGAACCTGCAAGCGAAGACAACCCCATTGACACCGAGTTGCCACTGGATGCAGCCAAGCAGCTGCTCCAGACCCTGCCCCACACCACCAACCCTTCAGACATTGCCTTTTATTTGCAACACTGCGTCAAAGCTTGCGAAACCGGCGTGGAGCGTAGCCACATCTTGCCGTTTGCGGTGGATGGCTCGCTGCTGCTGGAGGTGTACATGCACGACGGCATTGGCACCATGGTGGTGGATGAAAAACTTGAATTGCTGCGCGAAGCCACACACGAAGACGTGGGCGGCATCTTGCAGCTCATTGAACCGTTTGAAAACGACGGCACGCTGGTGAAGCGCGACCGCAATGAGATTGAACGCGATGTGGGCCAATACACCGTCATCGAGCATGACGGCGTGATCTTTGCCTGCGCTGCTCTTTACCCTTACCCCGAAGCGCAAACGGCTGAAATGGCGGCCCTCACCGTGTCGCCCCAATCGCAAGGCCAAGGCGATGGTGAAAAGGTGCTCAAGCGCATTGAACACCGCGCTCGCAACAAAGGCCTCAAGAGCATTTTTGTGTTGACCACGCGCACCAAGCACTGGTTCTTGAAACGCGGCTTTGTGCAAGTCGACCCCGACTGGCTACCTGAAGCGCGCAAGCGCAAGTACAACTGGGACCGCAAGAGCTTGGTCTTGGTCAAGAAGCTGTAAAAACAAACGGGGCTGACAAGCCCCGTGTTTGATTTACGCCGCTGCGTCTTGCGCAAGCTCGTCATCTGTCGCAGTCTTTGCCTGCAACACCTTGACCCAAGTGGCCACAGCCAACAGCCCCAAGCCCACAAAGGCCACGAACGACCAATTGGCAATTGAGCCGCCCAAAAACGTCCAATCGACTTTTGAGCAGTCGCCACCGCCTTTGAAAATCATGGGAATGGCGCGTTGCAACGGGAAGGTTTCTATCATGCCGTAGAAGTCGCGGCCGCACGACACCACCTCGGGCGGGTACCACTGCAACCACGTCTGACGCGCCGCCACATAAGCGCCACCCGCGGCCAGCACACACAGGCCAAAGCCGACACCGAGCGAGCCTTTGCGACAGGGAAAGCACACCCCCAACAAAGCCACCAAAGCCATGAGCACCATCACATAGCGCTGCACGATGCACATGGGGCAAGGCTCTAAGCCCACCACGTGCTGCAAATACATGCCAAACGACAACAGCACAATACAAACAAACAAGATCAAGGACCAAATACGGCGGGGCTGATTCAAAAGATTTACAAACACAACTGTCTCCTAAGCGGCTGAAGGCGATTGTCGCTGTGAAACAATGGCGGTATTGGTTCAAACACCAAAAACCAGAGACAAGCCATGACTTTACGTACACCACCGCTCGCTCAGACACCCCGCCTGCAACACTTCGTCACACAACTCGATGTCTTGCTCAAAAGCACCAGCGATGAAGCCGTGATTTTGAAAAATGGCAAACCCCTGTTGGCCGAGTTGGTGGCGCAAGACGATTGGTTGCCTGACGAATACGCCCAACCCAACCCCGAGCGCTACCAACAGTTCTTGCTCTACGCTGACCCCGATGACCGTTTTTCGGTGGTGAGCTTTGTGTGGGGCCCAGGCCAAGCCACCCCCATTCACGACCACACGGTGTGGGGCATGATTGGCATGCTGCGCGGCGCAGAGTTGTGCCAACCCTTCGCCAAAAACGCACAAGGCCAGTACAAGCCCAGTGGCGAGCAAGACCGTCTGGAAGCGGGTGATGTCGAAGCGGTATCCCCCACCATTGGCGATGTACATCGCGTATGGAATGCACTCTCAGACCAAGCGTCTATCAGTGTGCATGTCTACGGGGCCAACATCGGTAAAGTCAGCCGCCATGTGTTTCATGAAGATGGCACGGTGAAAGAATTCATTTCTGGCTACAGCAACGCCAAACTTGAAGCACCACCTGAGTTTGCCCTCGCGCCTTACGCGCGCATTCGCGAAACCCTCTTGCAACGCCAAGAAATCGCCATCCTCGACGTGCGGGAAGAAGACCCCTTCGCCCAGTGCCACCCGCTGTTTGCCGTCAACTTGCCGCTGGGCCGCATCGAAGCCGATGCATGGACGCGCATTCCACGCTTAGATACCTTCATCGTGGTGTACGGAACAGCGTTCAATGGCGACGACCTCGCCCTGCCCGCCGCTCGCACCCTCAAACGCATGGGCTACACGAATGTGCATTTGCTGGCTGGTGGCCTGCAAGGCTGGAAAGACGCAGGCGGCGAGGTGTTTCGCGATGTCAACGTGCCCAGCAAATCTTTTGGTGAGTTGGTGGAATCCAAACGCCACACGCCCTCTCTGTCGGCGCAAGAGGTCAAAGCCCTCATCGACTCCAAAGCCGATGTGGTGGTGATGGACGCCCGCCGTTTTGACGAATACCAAACCATGAGCATTCCCACCGGCATCAGCGTGCCCGGCGCGGAGCTGGTGTTGCGTGCGCGTGCCTTAGCACCCAAAGCCACCACGCGCATCATCGTCAACTGTGCTGGCCGCACGCGCAGCATCATTGGCACGCAGTCTCTCATCAACTCGGGCATTCCCAACCCTGTGAGCGCACTGCGCAACGGCACGATTGGTTGGACACTGGCAGGCCAAGAATTGGTCAAAGGCGCGAGCGACCATTTCCCAGAGGTGGATGACGCCACACGCACCAAAGCCGCGGCCAGCGCGTTTGCAGTGGCCATGCGCGCGGGTGTGAAACGCCTTCGCTTGGACGAGCTGCATGCCATGCAAGCCGATGCCACGCGTACTACTTACTTCTTTGATGTGCGCACCCCAGAAGAGTTTGCCGCTGGCCATGTGGCCGGTGCACGCAATGCACCGGGGGGGCAGCTCGTACAAGAAACCGACCACCAAGCCGCCGTGCGTGGCGCTCGTTTGGTGTTGTGCGACACCGACGGCGCACGCGCCAACATGAGCGCGTCATGGCTCGCGCAAATGGGCTGGGAGGTCTATGTGTTGACGGGCCTCACCGCCGAGGATTTCAAGCACACCGATGTGCCGCCGCTGCGCTTGCCTGAACCACAAAGTAAAGTGACTGCCGTTGATGTGGCCCAAGTCAAGGCTTGGCTGGCCGACCGCAACAGCCACACCGTCGTGCTCGACTTCAGCACCAGCGCCCAGTACATCCAAGGCCACATCCACAGTGCGTGGTGGGTGCTGCGCACCCAGCTCAAAGACTCACTCACCGCCGCGCACAAAGGGCACCGCTATGTGCTCACCTGCCAAAACGGCAGCGTGTCACGTTTTGCTGTGGCCGACGTGCAAGCAGCTGTGAAGGCTGGCATAGAAGTGGTCTGGCTCGAAGGCGGCAATGCTGCATGGCTGGCCGCCGGTGGCAAGCTGCAATCAGGTGACCACCAAATGGCCGTCGAACGCGTGGACCGCTACCGCCGCCCCTATGAAGGCACCAACAACCCTGTCGAAGCCATGCAAGGCTACTTGGACTGGGAGTTTGGTTTGGTCGAACAACTGGCCCGCGATGGCACTCACCACTTCAAGGTGATCTGACCCCGCGCACCTTGCGCGTTTTCAAACATTGCTACAGTCACGTTTTCAATTTCAACCTTTACAAAAGTACATCTCATGTCACGCACCGTTCAATGCATCAAACCCGGCACAGAAGCAGAAGGCCTCGATTTGCCACCGTACCCCGGCGAATTGGGCAAGCGCATTTATGAAAGCGTCAGCAAACAAGCTTGGGCGGATTGGATCAAGCAACAAACCATGTTGGTCAATGAAAACCGTTTGAACTTGGCTGACCAACGCGCACGCGAATACTTGAAGCGTCAAATGGAAAAACACTTTTTTGGCGACGGTGCAGATGCCGTGCAAGGCTACGTTCCTCCGAACGCTTAATCCCGCGTGGTGAACACGCACCTTTGGCACGGCCACGCCAGCTGGTGCCACACCCAAGCCAGCTTTGACGAGCTGGCTTTTCTACGTCTGTGGCACGACTGGTCGACTGACGCCGCACGCCCCACCCATTTACATGTGGTGGCGCACACAGCTGTGCCTTTGCAAGTCGATGCCCTGTTGCGCACAGCCGTGGCACACCCCGAACTGGCCCCCTTGGCCACAACACTGGCCAAGCAATGCTGGGGGTTGCTGCCCGGCATACACCGTCTGCGTTTCGGCTCTGAGGCATCTCCCAGCGCGGGCAACGACCGCTTGCTGCTCACGCTGTGCGTGGGGCCACATCAAGATTGGCCTGAGTTTGCCCACGTCCTGCGCAGCCACGCTGACGGGCCATGCCCCATACCAGTCGACACACAGGCTGTGCTGACACGCACCGTCACGGTGATTGGGGCAGGCATTGCAGGTGCCGGCACTGCACGCGCATTGGCTGAACGCGGCTGGCAAGTCATGGTGCTCGATGCTGGCGATGCGCCTGCCGCGGGTGCTTCAGGCTTACCTGTGGGCGTGGTGGCGCCTCACACCTCACACGACGACAGCGGCGTGTCACGCCTCTCACGCGCAGGCTTACGCCACATGGAACACACCATGCGCAGCTTGCTGACCGAAGGCGTGGACTGGGCTTGCACCGGTGTGCGCGAACGTCGCTTGCCTGGCAAAACACGACGCGGTGGTGTGCCCCTGAGTTGGCTGAATGAACACGCCCTCACCGCCAGCGATTGGACACACAAAGCACCACCGCCCGCCCCAGACGATGCCTACTGGCACCCCCACGGCGCATGGCTCAAACCGGCACAACTCGTGCGTGCCTTACTCGACCACCCCAAAATCCGTTGGCAAGGCAACGCCATGGTGGAGAGCCTGCGCTGCAGCACATCGCAAAAGTGGCAAGTGATGCAAGGCCACACCGTTTTGGCTGAGTCCTCACGCGTGGTGTTGGCAGCAGGCCCCGGCTCAGCAGCACTCATCGCCACGGCGAGTGAAGACGGCACGGCACCACGCATCAACCCCCTGCGCGGACAAATGTCTTGGGGCTGGATGGCCGACGTGCCAGCGAGTGCCCCCATGCCTGCGACACCCGTGAACGGCCACGGCAGCTTTGTGCACAACATTGCGACGCCCGCGGGATTGACCTGGTACACCGGCGCCACCTACGACCGCATCAACGCCGATGCGCGCTTGCTCGATGCCGACCATGCTGAAAATTTTGCGCGTTTGCAAGCCTTAGAGCCCGACACTGCTGCTGCACTCGCGCCCTTGTTTGACACAGTGGGAACGGCCAAACCACGCGTGTATGGCTGGGCCGGTGTGCGCTGTGGCGTGCATGACCGCTTGCCCATGACGGGCCGCGTGCCCAACACGCCCGAGGGCTTGTACATGAACACGGCCATGGGCTCTCGTGGTTTGACTTTAGGTCTGCTGTGCGGCGAATTGCTAGCTGCACAGTGGCACGGTGAGCCCTTACCCATTGAAGCACGATTGGCCAAATTTTTGGATGCCACGCGCTTCAAACCCAAGACTTGAGCCCACACCTTGCATCGCCATGCCCCACACCACACACACCACATCCGATGACAGCACAGGGCAGCTTGCCCCCGCATCGGTGAGCAGAGCCGAGGCGTTTTGGTTTTGGCTCAAGCTGGGCTTCATCAGCTTTGGTGGGCCTGCTGGGCAAATTGCCATCCTGCATCAAGAGTTGGTGGAGCGACGCCGTTGGTTGTCTGAGCGACGTTTCTTGCACGCACTCAATTACTGCATGCTGCTGCCCGGCCCAGAAGCACAACAGCTCGTCACCTACATCGGTTGGCTCTTGCACAAGCGTTGGGGCGGTGTGGTGGCCGGTGCTTTATTTGTGCTGCCATCGTTGTTGATTCTGATTGCACTTTCGTGGGTTTACATCGCGTTTGGCGATGTGCCGTGGGTGGCTGGGCTGTTTTTTGGTATCAAGCCTGCAGTCACCGCCATCGTGGTGCAAGCGGCGCATCGCATTGGTTCACGCGCCTTGAAAAACAATGTGTTGTGGGCTATTGCAGCGGCTTCGTTTGTGGCCATTTTTGCGTTTGATGTGCCCTTTCCCCTCATCATCGGCACGGCAGCAGCGGTGGGCTACGTCGGTGGACGCCTCTCGCCACATCTATTTGAAACCGGCGGTGGGCATGGCACATCACATGCGTCATATGGCCCAGCCTTGATCGACGACCACACCCCACCACCCGCGCACACACGGTTTAGCTTTAAAGGCTTGGCGCGGGTGCTGTTGGCAGGTGCAGCGTTGTGGGTCATCCCCATAGGCGTGTTGTACGCCGTGTTTGGCTGGGAGCACAGCTTCACCCAAATGGCTTGGTTCTTCACCAAAGCGGCTTGGCTCACCTTTGGTGGTGCGTATGCCGTGCTGCCTTATGTGTACCAAGGCGCGGTGGGGCACTATGGCTGGGTCACACCCACACAAATGATGGATGGCTTGGCTTTGGGCGAAACCACGCCTGGCCCGCTGATCATGGTGGTGGCCTTTGTGGCCTTCATCGGCGGCTATGTCAAAGCACTGCTGGGGCCTGAGAGTCTGTTTGCCGCAGGCGCGTTGGCGGCTTGCTTGGTGACGTGGTTCACTTTTTTGCCGTCGTTCATCTTCATCTTGGCTGGTGGCCCGTTGGTGGAGAGCACGCACCGCAAGCTCCAGTTCACAGCGCCCCTCACCGCCATCACGGCGGCTGTGGTGGGCGTGGTGATCAACCTTGCCTTGTTTTTTGGCTATCACCTGCTATGGCCCGCAGGTCTGAATGATGCATTGGATGTGCGCTCAGCCCTGATCGCAGTAGGCGCGGCTGTGATGCTCTTCAATTACAAACGCAGCGTGATGGAAACCATCGGCTTTTGCGCTTTGGTGGGTTTGGCGGTCAAGCTCATTCCCCTTTGATCGATCGCAACAAGGTTGCCAAACTCAAAGACCCACCACACGCCCGTCGCGGCGAGAGATGGCAACGATAGACGAACGCGGCACGGCATTGCCCCCCTGCGGAAAGTGCGATGGGGCCAATTTCTCACCTGGATGCTGAATACCCACAAACATCGTCTTTTGATCGGGCGTCAAAGCAATGCCCGTGATCTCACAAGCCACAGGCCCTACCAAGAAACGTTTAATTTCGCCCGTCACTGGGTTGGCACACAGCATTTGGTTGTTGCCCATGCCTGCAAAGTCTTTGACGTCGCTATAGTCGCCATCGGTTTGAATCCACAAACGACCATCACGGTCAAATGCCAAACCATCGGGGCTGTTGAACATGTTCTCTGCGGTGATGTTGGCTGAGCCTGCATAGGCATCTTTGTGTAACGCGGGGTTGCCAGCCAAGACAAAAATGTCCCAAGTAAAGGTGCGGGCTGTATGGTCGTTGCCCTTGGGACTCCAACGCACAATTTGGCCGTACACGTTTTTAGCGCGTGGGTTGGGGCCGTTCACTACTTGGTTGGGCTTCACACCACGATCGCTATTGTTGGTGAGGGTCACGTACACCTGAGCCTGGGTGGGGTGCACGGCAATCCACTCGGGGCGATCCATCGTGGTAGCACCCACCACAGTGGCAGCCAAACGGGTATGGACCAGCACATCGGCTTGGTCTTTGAAACCTGCCTCCGCTGTCAAACCATTCTTACCATGCGTGAGCTCTAGCCATTCGCCCTCCCCCTCAGCTTTACCATCGACTGTGGAGAATCGTGCAACATACAAGGTGCCTTGATCCAACAAGTCACGATTCACCTTCGGATTTTTAGCATCGAACTTTTTGGCAGCCACAAATTTGTAAATGTGCTCGCCCTTTTCATCGTCACCCATGTAGACCACCACATGGCCGTCGGTATTCACCACAACTTCTGCATTTTCGTGTTTGATGCGCCCAAGCGCCGTGCGCTTGATGGGTGTGCTGGTGGGATCCATCGGGTCGATCTCAACCACCCAACCAAAACGGTTAGGTTCATTCGGGTTCTTGGCCACATCAAAACGCTCATCGAACGGGTACCAGTTGATGCCTGCACCTTTGGCGCTGATGCCGTAGCGTTTGAAAGCTGCGCTGTCGGTCAAACCCTCAGCACTGCCGAAGTAGCCGTTGAAGTTTTCTTCGCATGTGAGGTACGTGCCCCAAGGCGTGCGGCCGTTGGCACAGTTATTAAAGGTACCCAAAACTAACGTACCACTGGGGTCCGCTTGTGTCTTGAGTAAGGCGCTGCCAGCGGCCGGACCACTCAAACGCATTTCGGTGTTGGCGGTAATGCGGCGGTTCAAACTTGCATTGGGTTGAAGTTTCCACACCCCTGCCACACGGCGCACTTCAAATACGCTCACACCATGTGCAGCTTGGGCTTTACGTGTGTCCTCTAAGCTGCTGCAACGACCATTGGAAAACAGATATTCGTAATTGGCGTATTCGTTGTTGACCGCAATCACCGCATGCTCTGGGCTCAAGCTGAAAAAGCTCATGCCATCGTTGTTGTCCCCGATGGACAAGGCTTGACTCGCTGCGCTGCCGCGTGTGTGTGGATCAAATGCAGTACCACCTGGCAAGATCGCATCACCCCAAGATGCCAACACACGCCACTCATAGCCAGCAGGCACACTGACCGTGTCTAAAGAATTAGCCGAGACCGGTGCAAAGCCAATGGCTGGGCCGATGCGCCTAGCGGGCTGCCCCTGAGCCGCTTGGGCTAAACCTTGGCCACCCAGAAACAAGCCCAAACCTGCACCGGCTGCACCAAGCAACTGACGACGATTAAGGGCGACATCCACCATGCGGCTGAACTCAGTCTGATCAGGACGGGGATGGTTTCGCTGATCGTTTTCGTCAAAGGTATTCATGGCTATCCTTGTTCATCGAAGTGATGCGAACTTTAAGTTGGGTTAATGACAATGTCATGACATATTTCCGTCACAAATAAACGGTAATATTGTTTTCATGAAACACGGCACACTCCTCGCAGCGATTGATTTAGGCTCCAACAGTTTTCGTCTTGAAATCGGTCGTTATGACCACGGTCAAATCCAGCGTGTGGCCTACCTCAAAGAGACTGTGCGTCAAGGCAACGGGCTCGACGAAAACCGCAACCTCACCGACGAGGCGATGCAGCGTGGCTGGGATTGTTTGGCCCGCTTTGCCGAACGCGTGTCAGGTTTTAAAAAATCACAAGTACGCGCAGTCGCGACACAGACACTGCGTGAAGCCAAAAACCGTGATGTTTTCCTGAAAAAAGGCTGCGAAATTTTGGGTTTCCCCATCGAGGTGATTGCAGGCACTGAAGAAGCCCGTCTGATTTACCAAGGTGTGGCACACATGCTGCCCAGCAACAACGACCACCGATTGGTGATCGACATTGGTGGTCGTTCGACCGAGCTGGTTCTTGGTCAAGGCCTAGAGGCCACTGAAACCGCTTCTTTTCGCGTGGGCAGCGTGGCATGGTCGATGAAGTATTTCCCCACAGGCGATTTCACCAAATCCGCGTTCGAGCGCGCCGAGATAGCGGCTCAAGCCGTCTTAGAAGAAGCGCTGTCCACTTACCCTCGCCATGCCTGGAACAAGGCGTACGGCGCGTCCGGAACAGTAGGTGCTGTGGCCGACATCTTGGCCTTGGCAGGCTTTCCTGAAGGTGAAATCACCCTCGACGGTTTGGATTGGTTGGTCAAATGCTTGGTACGCGCAGGCCACGCCAGCAAAGTACAACTGGAAGGACTGAAAGAAGACCGACGTGCTGTGATTGGTGGTGGTGTCAGCGTATTGCGCGCGTTGATGACCTTGCTGGGCATTGAAACCTTGCAAGTTGCTCAAGGCGCCTTGCGCCATGGTGTGTTGTTTGACATGGTGGATCGCGAAGACCACGACACCGACACACGAGACTTATCGATTCAGCGCTTGGCTTTGAAATTCGGGATTGATACAGCCCAAGGCCAACGTGTCGGCCGTGTGGCAGTGCATCTGCTGCAACAGATGTGTATCAACTTCAAAGCGGGTGAGACCGACTCACTGGATCGACTCTCTCGCAAACTCAGCTGGGCAGCGCAATTGCACGAGGTAGGTGTCTCTATTTCGCATAGCGACTACCACAAGCATGGTGCCTACATTTTGGATAACGCTGACTTACTTGGCTTTGGCATGCCAGAGCTGCATCGCTTAGGGCTTTTGGTGCTTGGGCAACGCGGCAAGCTGAAGAAACTCGAAGATGAACTTCAAGACGATGCGTTTGCCAAGATGCTCATGGCTTTGCGCATCAGCTTGATTTTGTGCCACGCTCGAAAAGACCCTGCATATCAAGATTTGAAGTTATCTTGTGACGATGCAAAACAGCACATCTGCTTGCAAGCACCCGATCTATGGGTGAACGAATTTCCACAATCGGCACACTTACTCAAGCAAGAAACCACGTCGTGGTCAAAAGCCACGTGGTCGCTAGAGTTTGTGACAGAACCATGACATATATGACACTAGGTGTTTTGATTTAAACCATATAAACTGTTTATTCTTTTTTCAATTTCAAGGAATCCACAGTGCGTACAACCGCTCAAAAAACCATTGTTCAAGCTGCAGTCAAAACTGCCACTGCCAAAAGACCTGCAACCAAAAAAGCCGTTGTCAAAAAAGTTGCGGCAAAGCCCGTGCGTCAAACAACCACCGCAAAGGCCCCTATCAAAGCCGCTCCTGTGAAAGCTGCACCGACCAAACCCGCCAAGCCGACAAAGGCTGCCAAGCCAGTCAAGGCGAAGAAGCCCAAACTCGTGCGTGATAGCTTCACCATCCCTAAAGACGAATACGTGGTCATCGAGAGCTTGAAAACGCGCGCGGGCAAGCTTGGCCAAGCCGTGAAGAAGAGTGAGTTGCTGCGTGCAGGCGTCAAAGCCCTCGCCGCCATGAGCGACATTCAGTTCAAAGCCGCCTTGAACAACGTGCCGACCATCAAGACCGGTCGTCCCAAGAGCTCGAAGTAAGCTCCGGACAGGCGACGGTCAGCAACACAGTTTGGGGTTGACCGTCGCGTACTCGGGTACGCAACCACCACACGCCGCCCTTTCGCACAGGGCAATGGTGTTCTTGCATACCCAATAGCTTTGCCACCAACTGCCCCAAATAAGGCTGATGGCCCACCAACAATACAGAACCTTTGATCAGCGGTCCCGTAGTCTCTTGCCACTTCAATAAGCCCAACACATCGCCAACCGATGTCTCTGGCACCAATTCATCTCTGAGTTTGAACTTGCGCCCCAACGGTGCCACTGTTTGTTGCGTGCGTACAGCGGGACTCACCAACACGCGGGTTCCCTCAGGCAAATGACGATCCAGCCACGCGGCCATACGTGCGGCTTGCTTCTCACCTTTTTTGGTCAGTGCGCGCGACAAGTCATCCTCGCCCTCTTGAGCCACTTCCGCTTCTGCATGACGCCACAAGATCAAGTCCATGACCTGGCCTTTCAAGGTTTCGCGGCGTAAAGCGCCATCAAAGCAGCTTGAGCACCCAAGGCCGTCACTGACGGTTGTGTCTGAACAGCCTTCTGGGATGTGCGTTTTGGCTTAATGACCTGCACGCGTGTGTAGCGCCCTTGAGCATCCATTTCCCACGCATCGACGTTGTCATGCAAGTACGCCACCAAACATTCGTTGATCACGCGCTGGCGAAGCGCAGCATCTTCTATGGGCCAAGCCACTTCCACGCGGCGCAACATATTCCGATTCATCCAATCGGCACTCGATAAGTACAAAGACTCATCTGCACCGCTACGGAAATAAAACACACGCGAATGCTCTAAGAAACGTCCGATGATGGAGCGCACACGGATGTTGTCAGTCACGCCTGTGCGTTGCGCCGGCAACATACAAGCACCGCGAATGATCAAATCAATTTGCACACCCGCCTGTCCTGCCTGCACCAAAGCCTCCATCAGCTTTTCATCAGTGAGCGTGTTCATCTTCAAAATGATTCGACTCTCGACACCTTGCTTGGCCTTCTCAGCTGTTTTTTCTACTTTGTCAATCAAGTTACGTTGCAAGTGGAACGGCGCAATCATCAGCTTGTTCAAGCGTGGAATCTTGCTTTGGTTGGCCAAGAGGCTGAACACGCTCTCCACATCTTGTGTGAGCTTGGGGTCGGCAGTGATGTGGCTCAAATCGGTGTAGAGCTTGGCGGTGCGTGGGTTGTAGTTACCTGTCGACAAATGCGCGTAGCGGCGAATGCTGCGCCCTTCACGGCGCGTGACCAGCAACATCTTGGCGTGCGTCTTCAAACCTACCACGCCATACACCACCTGCGCGCCGATGTATTCCAACTTCTCAGCCCAATTGATATTGGCCTCTTCGTCAAAACGCGCTTTGAGCTCCACCACCACCGTCACTTCTTTACCGCGCTGCACCGCTTCACGCAGTAACTCCATCAGCACCGAATCAGCGCCGGTGCGGTAAATGGTTTGCTTGATGGCCAACACATCAGGGTCTCGCACAGCTTCGCGCAAAAAAGCCAGTACGCCATCAAAGCTTTCATAGGGTTGGTGAATCAGCACATCGCCCTGTTGCAAGCGATCAAAGAGTGATCCATTCGTCACCATCTGCTCGGGGTAGCTTGCGGTGTAACGCGGGAATAGCCATTTAGGTGTATCCACCAAATCAATCAATTGGTTCAAGCGCACCAGGTTGACGGGCCCGTGCACACGATAGAGCGCTGAATGCGGCAGCTCAAATTGCTGCAGCAAAAACTCAGACAAATATTCCGAACAGCCTGACGACACCTCCAAGCGAACCGCTTGCCCATAGTTGCGGTGGACCAAGCCTTGACGCAAAGCGGTGCGAAGGTTTTTCACATCCTCTTCGTCCACCGACAAATCGGAATGACGCGTGACACGAAACTGTGAAAACTGCTGAACATCACGACCGGGGAAAAAGTCTTTCAAATGTGAACGCACCACACTTGATATGGACACAAACAACTTGCGCTTGCCGCAAAGCTTGTCGGGCAATTCAATCAAACGCGGCAAGCTGCGTGGAACTTTGACAATCGCAATTTCGTTGTCACGTCCAAACGCATCTTTGCCCGAGAGACGCACAATGAAGTTGAGTGATTTATTCGCGACCTGTGGAAACGGATGTGCAGGATCCAAACCAACAGGCAACAACATGGGCCTGACTTCGCGTTCAAAAAACGATTTGACCCATTGCTGCTGAGCCAAGGTGCGTTCGCCGTGCGAGAGCAATCGCACGCCTTCTTTGGCAAATGCAGGCATGAGCACATCGTTGAACAATGCATATTGCTCATCGACCAATCGATGAACCGCTTCACTCAATGACTGCTGTGCTTGCGCATCTACTGCACCTAGCGGTGCCAAGGGGCTTTCAAGGCTTGTGTAAAGTGCGGCACGCACTTCAAAAAATTCATCCAAGTTCGAAGAAACGATGCACAAGTAGCGCAAACGCTCCAACAAGGGAACATCATCGCGTTTAGCCCAGTCTAGTACGCGGATATTGAATGCAATTAAGCTCAAATCGCGGTCGAGCCAGCTTGGCTTGGCAGCAACTTTTTCTTTCATTTGCCTAATGAGCGTCATGTGCGGTACCTGTCTACTTATACGCTCAGTGTGTCAAAAATTTATGACAGTCCTGTGACGCAATGCAAAGACTGGTCAATTGCAAGTGAGCCAGACGCCTTACTTCAGCTGGACACTCGAAAAATCCTCGGTACTCTCCGGTGGCACCAGCTTCATTGCCTCAAGAGTTTTCACCAGCACCTGACCGATCAGCACATCACGGTGTGGCTTAGAGTCTGCAGGAATGATGTACCAAGGACAATTTTCAGTATCTGTATGCGTCAACGCACTTTGGTAGGCATGCAAGTAATCCGACCAGAGTTTGCGATCCTCAAAGTCTGAGGCTTGTAATTTCCAACGTTTGCTGGGGTCATCCAGTCTCGCTTGCAGGCGAGCTCGCTGCTCTTCATTCGATATATTGAGGAAAAATTTAACGACCTGAATGCCTTCACCATGTAGCAGTTTCTCAAAGTGTCCAATATGCGTGTAGCGTTCTTTGCAAGCGTCCTCATCAATCCACTTGCGCACACGAGTCACCAGCACTTCTTCGTAGTGACTGCGATTGAAAATCACCATCTCACCACGACCAGGTGCCTTTTGGTGCACGCGCCACAAGAAGTCATGCTTCTTCTCAAGGTCAGTCGGCGCACCAAATGCCTCTGCCCTGACACCCAATGGACTGACATGCTGAAAAACATGACGGATCACACCGTCTTTGCCTGCAGTGTCCATACCTTGCAACACAACCAACAAACCTCGTGAACCGTTGGCATGCATCAAGTTTTGCAGCTTATTCAATCGATCGCCCAACTCTGCACTCAATTTTGAGCATTCCTTTACGGATAGATACATCAAAGCCTCTGGGACCGTAGGCAACTTATCCAATCGTTGATGTGATTGAAACCTTAAACTTTTAAAAACGTCTTTGTGCATGATGACCTTGACTCGTTTGAAGTAGATCTATTTTGCGCGAATCAACAATGCCTCACCCATTCGAATTTGTCGTCCATTTTCAATATCTTCAGCCAAGGCAAAGCCCTGAGGGACGAACATCAAAATGGTTGACCCGTGTTCAAACCACCCCATCTCTTGACCTTTGACGTAGCTGGCATCGCATGGGATTTCATTCGCCCCGCGATAGCGTAGATTGAGCAAAACATCGACCGCATGAAAGCGCATACTAGCCACCAACACAGCCGCCACAGGCACGATTAAAAAGGACACCCCATCTGTGGTTTGCATTTGCAAAGCAGCCCTCTCGTTTTTGCAAAACAATTCTTTGACCCGCGTCAATGCAATCGGATTGACATTCCATGTGTCGCCAGAGATGTATGTCACATGACGCAAATGGGCATCTGTCGGTGCATGAAACCGGTGATACATGCTGCTAGTCAGTCGCATGGTCACAAAAGTACCGCCCTCCAAAAAATGAGGCCAGTGCCGCGTCAATTCTGGTGTACTCAAAAGCGTTTTTAATGTGTAGGGGAAACCTTTGGCTTGATAAACAATGCCATCACGAACTTCTCCGCATGCACCAATGATGCAGTCACACGGTGAAGTCATGACATCTTGACGAGGATCGATTGGGCGCAGTCCAGGCTTGAGCTCGCGCGTGAAACATGCATGAAGCGTATCAAAGTCTTTTTCCTTGGCCTCACTCAAATCCAACTCTGTAAACCAGCGCCAAACTGCGATGGAGCCTTTCACGATCCAAGGATGGCGCAATTGACTCCACCACCCCATCAATCGCGTCAAAGCGATGCGAGGAATGCGGTTGGTCAGCAAGAAATTGAAGTCTTCTTGCAAGATTAATTTCTGAAATTTATTTTCAACCTTCATCGTCTTGTCACTTAATTTGAATAAAAAGATTGTTCTGCTGAATAAGGAAATAACTGTGGATACAACTTGGATGAGCTTAGGCGTTTTGGCCTCACTGGCCCCTTCTGTTTATCGTCGAATTCAACTTTCTCGAGCAAAGCACCGGTCGTTAGCAGGCCATTCACGCATGGCAAAAAGATTGGCGCGCCTACTACCTGGCTACCATTTTGACGAGCAAGTGTTCTTTAAATGTGACAACGCACCCTTCGAAATTGAAAATTCACGCCGACAAGCTTTTTACAAACTTTCAGAAGTGCTCAAGGCGCGTCATCCATTGAGCATTCAGGCCACTGCGGCTGCACGCGCGAGCATTTCAGACATGCAGTTCATTGCTGCTTATCGTGTGCCTTTTCAATTCAGCCCATTGGTTCAAGAACACCTCAAAGTAGGTTCTTTTCTTCAATCTGCATCAGGCGTGCACGTGACTGACCTAGATGGGCAATCGTTTTATGACTTAACTGGGTCTTATGGTGTCAACGTATTCGGCGCTGACTTTTATAAGCAAACTATGATGCAAGGCTTTGAAAAAACCCAAAGCTTGGGACCTGTTCTTGGTTCATATCACCCTTGTGTAGCAAGCAACGCCGAACGCTTGAAAAAAATCTCAGGCATGGATGAAGTTTCTTTTCACATGTCGGGTACCGAGGCTGTCATGCAGGCCGTTCGTTTAGCGCGCTACCACACCAAGCGTAAAAACTTGGTACGTTTTTGTGGCGCGTATCACGGATGGTGGGAGGACGTACAGCCAGGTCCAGGCAACCCCATGCCGCCTCGTGAAACCTACACACTTAGCGATATGAGTGAACGCAGCCTGGAAGTGATCCGCACACGCAAAGACATTGCCTGCGTCTTGGTTAATCCTCTACAAGCCTTACACCCTAACATCAATGCGCCCGGCGACTCCACCCTAGTAGACAGCAGCCGCAAAGCAGCCTACGACCGCCAAGCCTATACCGAGTGGCTACACAAACTACGTCAAGCGTGCACAGAAAATGGCGTGGTGCTGATATTTGACGAAGTCTTTCTTGGGTTCCGTTTGGCACTGGGGGGGGCGCAAGAATACTTCGGTGTCCAAGCAGACATGGTGACTTATGGCAAAACCTTGGGAGGTGGATTCCCAATCGGCGTGGTTTGCGGGAAAAAACAATGGATGCACCGCTTCCATGTCAATCGCCCAGCTGACATCTGTTTTGCGCGTGGCACATTCAATGCCCACCCCGCAGTCATGGGAGCAATGTCTGCATTTTTGGACAAACTTGAAACGCCTGAAGTCAAAAGTGTTTATCAAGGATTAGACGAACTCTGGAATTCACGGGTTCAATACTTCAATGGCGCCATGCAAGCCCATGGCATTCCTCTACAAGCAGCCAACATGTCAAGCGTTTGGACGTTGTTTTACACGCAGCCGAGTCGCTACAACTGGATGTTGCAGTATTACTTGCGCATCCACGGCTTGGCATTGAGCTGGGTAGGAACAGGCCGTTTGATTTTCAGCTTGAACTACAGTGACGACGACTTTGAGGCTGTTGTTCAACGATTTACCCTTGCAGCCACCCAAATGAAGAATGATGGTTGGTGGTGGCATGCGCCTGAGAGCAATAACAAGAGTATTCGCCGCAGCATCTTGAAAGAAACGCTGTTTCGCAAATGAAAAAGCGTTCAGGCATGATTGCCTGAACGCTTTAGATACTGGATCTCTTGTCAGTGCGAGGTGCTGGCGTTGATGAATTCTTCATCAAAACGCTGACCGCGCAGCAACTGCAAAGGCGCTTTGTGATACAGATACACGTCATGGAATGGATCGGTCAAGATCTTCGTCATCCACACCAGACCTGTTTGTACATCCTTGATGATGCAAAGGTGAATCGTCCTGAATAACAAGCCCCCAACACCCAAGGCCAGCCAAGAGTAGCCGACAGCTTCTGAGAATTCAACCCATGTTTCGTGTGTAGGAACCACATTCAACATGCCTGGAAAATAGTAAATCACCAAGGGCAACAACACCCAAAGACTCAAAAGAATCACCTTTCGGCGCAAGTTGTAACCGACTTTGATTTCTTCTTTCAGTTCGTTGGTTGCTTGATTCACATGGTCATAACCCAAGGGCTCGAAGAAAAAATGGCCCGACTGCCTCGCAACCATCGACACCAACCAAGCAAGCAGCGCTGCCCAGGCAGGATTCACAAACAGTAAGGCATACGAAATCAAAAAACAAATGGCACTGAGCAAGTGCAGGGATTGATTGATGCGGCAATGGTGGTAGTAACGGTGATCATCCCATCGCTGAATCCGCAAAGCTTCCAAAAAGTTTTTCACGTCTGATGTTCCTCATGAGTTTCTAGACCACGTCATCATGTCCTTGTCATGTGAAAAAACAGTGACAAGTGCAAGTAATTTCAGTTGAAATAGATCCTCAATTCGTCGCCATGTCATGAAGTTGTTAAATTCATCAGCAACCATCAACGCATGGAACTTGCACATGACACTCCCATCACGGTTGAACACATCGAGCCCTTGCAACGGCATCTTCGAATTGCTGTAGTCACTGAAACATGGCCGCCTGAAATCAACGGAGTCGCTGTCACATTGTCAAAACTGATTCAGCAATTGGGTAGCAGACACCACACCATACAGCTCATCCGCCCTCGACAAGACAAGCTGGACGCAGGCAAAGAAAATGAAGGCTGGTCCGAGGTACTTCTGAAGGGCTTGCCGATTCCGAAGTACCCACAGCTCAAGCTCGGACTACCAAGCAAAAAAGCACTACTCAAAGCATGGAGTACCAAACGACCAGACTTGGTTCATATCGCGACCGAGGGGCCATTGGGATGGTCAGCATTGCAAGCAGCCAAAATTTTGCGCTTACCTGTGACCTCAGATTTTCGAACAAACTTCCATAGCTACTGCCAACACTACGGTGTGGGCTGGTTGACCAAGCCGATCATGGCTTATTTGCGTAAATTTCATAACCGCACAAACTGCACCATGGTTCCCACCCTGAGCATGAAGCATCAGCTAGAAGCTTATGGGTTTCAAAATTTACAGGTGGTCGCACGCGGCATTGATACAGCACTTTTCAACCCCCACAAACGCAGCGAACTCATGCGCGAAAGCTGGGGAGCTACACCCAACACCACCGTCTTACTGTCTGCGGGTCGATTGGCTGCCGAGAAAAATCTGAGCCTCACCATCGACACTTACCAAGCTTTGAAAGCAGCAGGTCGTGACGTCAAGATGGTGTTTGCAGGCGATGGCCCGATGCGAAACGCCACACAAATCAAGTGCCCCGATGCTATTTTCATGGGCATGTGCAGTCACGAGCAGTTGGCCATCCTGTACGCCAGCGCTGACTTGTTGCTGTTTCCTAGTCTGACTGAAACCTTTGGCAACGTCACGCTAGAAGCCATGTCGAGTGCAACACCTGTGTTGGCATTCGATTGTGCTGCAGCCTCCGACTTCATCATCAATCATCAAAACGGCTGGCTCATCGACAGCACGCAACCGAAAACATATGTTCAGCGCGCACTTGAAATCACTAGCACACCATCGACACTTGCCCTTGCACGAACACAAACACGCGCAAGCATTGAGCATTTAGGCTGGACATCTATTGCTCAGCAAGTTGAAACTATTTTTGAAGCAGCGATTGCAGATCACTGACTCAGGAACGTCGCCAAACCAACAAACACAGTGGCGCGACGCCAGCAACCAACAACGTTGCTAGCAAGACCATGATCCAGGCCAATGAAACGTTCATAGCCAACAAGGCACTGTAAGCAGCCAGCATCAGCAATACGCTCAAGTTCTCATTAAAACCCTGCACGGCAATCGAACGACCCGAACTCAACACCTGCATCCCACGGTGCTGGAGCAACGCATTCATAGGTACGAGCAAAAGCCCCCCCGCCATGCCGATGCAAAGCAAGAGCGGCATGGACCATCTCACATCTGTCACCACCACAATCACGGGCAAGAGCAAAGCCAACACAATCCCCCAAGGTAGGGCGTGACGTGCAGCATGGAGCTTGAACAAACGTCCTGCCATATAAGCACCTGCAATCACACCAATGGCGACCAAGGCCTGCAAATACGCACCGCCTTTGAGCGTAAGGCCCAGTGTTTGCTGTGCCCAAAGTAAGACCGCGAATTGCATCACCGCACCAACGCCCCAATACAAGGTGGTGACATACAAAGACACCCCACCCAAAGGATCACGCCAGAGTCGTTGATTGGACTTCCAAAATGCACGCAAGCTGACAGCCTGCATCGTCAGCGGGACATGCGTGTGGGCTCGCTTTATAGGCCGCAACCCCATATTGAGCAAAGCGGACACCGAATAAACAACCACGACAAGACCAATCGCTGGCAAGGTTTGGGTATGAACACCCACATTTAACCAAGGGCTCAAATCAGACAAGCCACTCAATGCACCGCCCATCGCAATGCCCAGAATGACTGACAACACCACCGACACTTCGAGCCACGCATTGGCACGCACCAACAATCGCGTTGGCACAGACTCAGTCACCAATCCATATTTGGAAGGCGCATACACAGATGCCGCCAAGCCAATGAGTGCAAATGCCATCAAAGGATGTGCCCCTGTGACCAGCAAGACCACGCCAACCGCTTTGAGTGCATTCATCCAAGCCATCAACTTGTTTTTAGCAAATGCATCAGACACAGGTCCGACCAATGAGGCCAAAAACACGTATGACAGAGTCAGAGAAAACTTCAGAAGCGGCGCCCACCACGCCGGATACCCCTGTTCGTTGAGGAAATAAATGCCAAGAATCAACAAGGCATTGTCAGCAAGACCCGAGGCAAACTGTGCGCTGATCAGGAAGTAAAAGCCTTTAGGCATTCAAGACCGAATGCTCCACATGAATCGGTTCAGCTGGCAAATTCACCAGATCGTTGCGTCGTCCAATGCCTTGATATGCAATCCCTAAATCAGCCAATGCCTCTGGGTTGTAAAGATTACGGCCATCCAAAATAAAGGGCGTACGCATGAGGCGTTTCATTGATTGAAAGTCGGGGTTGTGGAAGTTTTTCCATTCGGTCAACACCAGCAATGCATCGACACCATGCAATGCTTCCATGTCATGCTCAGCCAATGTGAAGCGATTCAAAAGCTCAGCCTCGTTTGCACAATCCAACATAAGGGCTGACATGGCCTCATGCCCTGCAACTGGGTCATAAGCCACCACATGTGCACCACGCATGAGCAAACTCTTGATCACCACACGGCTAGGTGCTTCACGCATATCATCCGTATTTGGCTTAAACGCCAAACCCCACACAGCAATTTTTCGCCCTGATAAGTCCTTACCTAAACGGTGGACCAAACGATCCACCAGTAGAGTTTTTTGGCGCTCATTCACCAGTTCCGTGGCACCTACAACACGCATGGCTTGTCCATGTGCCTGCGCGGTGCGAACCAAGGCTTGTGTATCTTTCGGAAAACAACTTCCACCATAGCCGCAACCTGCATACAAGAAGCTATAACCAATTCGGTTGTCTGCTCCGATCCCTCGGCGAATTTGATCGACATCTGCACCCAAGGCATCTGCCAAATTGGCAATTTCATTCATGAAAGAGATACGTGTTGCCAACATGGCATTGGCCGCATATTTAGTTAACTCTGCGCTTTTCACATCCATCCACACCGTGCGCGAATGGTGGCGGTTGAAACTGGCATACAAGTCACCCATCATGCGTTGGCTTTTTTCATGATGAATCCCGTCATCGACCCCCACCACAATGCGATCAGGACGCATGAAGTCGTCAATTGCAGCACCCTCCTTCAGAAATTCGGGGTTTGAGACCACATCGAACAACTCAGTGGATATTCCACGCTGAACGAGCTGCTGCTTGACCGCCGCACGTACCCGGTCGGCTGTTCCAACTGGCACCGTCGATTTGTTCACAATCAATTTGAAATCATTGAGATGGTTGCCAATCATGGAAGCCACCGACAAAACGTGGCCAAGATCAGCAGAGCCATCCTCTTGCGCAGGCGTGCCAACAGCGATGAACAAAATATCGCCATGCTCAATCGCCTCCTCTGCGTTGTCTGTGAATCGGATACGACCTTCGGCATGGTTGCGAGCTAATAAATCTTTCAACCCAGGTTCATAAATTGGGACTTCACCACGCTGAAGCAGCTGAACTTTGTCGATGTCTTTATCAAGACAAACAACGCGAAACCCTAAGTCAGATAAGCAAGCACCTGTGACCAGGCCAACATATCCCGAACCAATGACTGTGACACGCATGCAATTTCTCCTAAATAAAGGAGATAGTCACAAATAACGGTGAAACTATTAAGAAGAAAAAACGTCAAATCAATGACAAGACTTGTATGAAAAAAAGTGCTCTGTATTATTTTGGCTGCCAATGTGCCAACCCCATAACCAGAATGACACGTAAATGGTGTGTGAGATTTTCAAGGCCTTGAAGCTTGAACTCTTGCCCTGATTGCTTGACACAAAAAGATTCAGTCTGAACTAAAAACTCAATCGCAATCACATCAGGGACAAAACCGACTGGGCACTGAATGTGTAAGGTGGGATGACGATCTGCAAACCGATTGCTACAAGCGAAGCGATAGTAACGAGCATCAAGAAAGTGTTCAATCGACTCGAATAACTTTGGCAGTAAAACATCTTTAACGGCCCGGTAATCCGAATAGCGGCGAATGTCTCGCAAATAGCTCTCAAATGTTGGATCACTGGTGCTGTTTGGCAAGAAATACAACGGGCTCATGGATGAACCTCAAGCCCTTCCACTGGTATCGTTCTTTTAATTGGCACCAAGTGTTGTTCAAACAATCGCGTTGACTCATCCCAACTGAATGTGAGGGATTGACTTCTCGCTTCTGAACGTTGAATTTTCAAAGCCTCCAAGCTTGCATAGGCCAAATCCTCATGCAATACCCCACCTTTGTGCTGATGCGCTGAAGCTGAATCGTTGCGCAACACCTCCAGAGGGCCATCCACAGGATAGGCAGCGACTGGCGTTCCGCAGGCCATGGCCTCAAGCATCACCAAACCAAACGTTTCGTTGCGGCTAGGAAAGGTAAACACATCAGCACTGGCATATACACGCGCCAACTCTTGCCGAGGCAGTACGCCTAACCAACGGACGTGATGAAATTTCTCTTTGAGCTCCTTTTCCAGAGGCCCCACCCCACATACCACTTTGCTACCATGCCAAGGCATCGACAAAAAACTATCGATATTTTTTTCATACGACACGCGCCCTACATAGAGCGCAATCGGCCTAGGCAAGTCGATCAAGTCTGGATGACTTTCGACTTGTTCGGCATAGCTGAACAACTCCATATCAACACCATGCGTCCAGCTGCGTAATTTTTTAAAACCCCAACGATCAAGCAAGCGCATGACACCTTGGGTAGGCACCAAAACACCCGATGACGGTTTGTGAAAATGGCGAAAAATGGCATAACCAATCCAAAGTGGAATGTGCAATGCAGCCTTCAACACTTCTGGGAAACGTGTGTGAAATGCAGTCGTGAACGGCAGGTCATGCTTCAAGCAATATTTTCGAGCCGCCCAACCTAAAGGCCCCTCGGTGGCGACATGAATCACCTCGGGCGCAAAGGTGTCTAGCTGGCGCGCCAGCTGCTGATAGGGTCTGACAGCCAAATCAATACCCGCATAGCCTGGGCAAGGTCTTGTTTGGAACAGATCAGGGTGAATCACTTCAACTGTATGCCCTTTGGCATTGAGTTGCTCTACCAGCTCTACCAATGTGGTGACAACGCCGTTGATTTGCGGGCGCCACGCATCTGTGATCAATGCTATTTTCATGCGACTCTGACCAAGTGAGGTTTCTCTACAACGTGCGGCTCTGTCTTCCAGTACACCAATGACAACTCGCCTCGCTCGTTCTCAACCAGAGCGCTTCGACTTTCCACCCAATCGCCATCGTTGCAATAAAGAACACCATCTACATCACGAATTTCTGCACGGTGGATGTGACCGCAAACCACACCTTGGTAGCCATGCTTGGCTGCTTCGTGTGCCACTGCATTTTCAAAATCAGTCACATAGTTAAGTGCTTTTTTAACTTTGTGTTTCAGGTAAGCAGACAAAGACCAATAGGGCAAGCCCAGTCGGCCACGTAGATTGTTGAGATAACGATTGAGCTTGAGTGTGAATTCATACAAGTAATCACCCACATAGGCCAACCACTTCGCTTGCTGCACTACAGCATCAAAGTAGTCACCATGAATCACCCACAACTGACGACCATCGGCTGTCTGGTGCACGGCTTCGTCCACCACTTCTATCCCACCAAAGTGGTGGTCTAAGAAATGCCTCGCAAACTCATCGTGATTACCTGGCACGTAAATCACACGGCATCCCTTACGTGCTTTGCGCAGTAACTTTTGAATCACATCGTTGTGTGCTTGTGGCCAATACCAACGTCGGCGCAATTGCCAACCGTCAATGATGTCGCCTACAAGGTAAAGGTAATCACTGGTGTTCTCTTTGAGAAAATCCAGCAACGCCTCAGCTTGACACCCCGGTGTACCCAAGTGCAAGTCGGAAATAAAAATGGCTCTGTAGTGCATCAAGCACCCAAGAAATGTTTGCGATAACGCGACGGCATATCGTTGATCTTCATCAACATAGGCAAGTCAGCCGTGTTGAAGTCTGGGTCCCATGCGGGCGCCCCCAAGACTTTGGCGCCCAAGCGTAAATACCCTTTGATGAGCGCCGGTGGCTCAAACGCTGAGTTGACTTCCCATTGCTCCACAGGCAGTGCCAAACGGGGCGTCACACGGTTTTCAATGTCCGCTAGGTGGGTCTGTTTTAACTGGTGCCATATGCTGGCTGCGACCTCTCCGCTCACAACGCCTTGATGGAGCATCGGGATACTGGCGCATCCAATCATCACATCGAGTTTGTTGCGCACCATGAACTCAGCTAAAGCGCCCCACAGTGCCATGATGACGCCGCCATGACGATGATCAGGATGCACACAGCTTCGACCCAGTTCAACCATACGCTCACGGTATGGACGCAGACGTGTCAAATCGAATTCAAGATCAGAATAGGTACTGCCAATGCGCTTGGCTTGAGCAGGAGTCAACACACGGTAGGTGCCAATCACTTGCTCTGTTGCATCGTCCCGAATAATGAGGTGCTCACAAAAATCATCAAACAAGTCGATGTCGTGACCAGGAATGCTGTCTTTCAAGCGCGCGCCCATTTCCGTGGCAAACACATCGTAGCGAAGACGTTGAGCTTCGCGCACCTCATCTTGGTGCTTGGCCCACTCAACAATCAGGGCTGGGCGTGATTCAGCTTTTTGGGGCGAGACAGCAACTTTTTGATGGTCAAGATCGTTTCGATGAAGCGACCCCCGTGGAACATCAATAAATGACAGTGGCATCGTTGGGTTTGGCAGTTCTTTCATAGCACCTCCTGTGTGAATCAATGGCATTGATTCTTGTCAGGGGATATGAATTAACCGCGAAGGTTGCATGAAATATTCGTGACAAAACAAAGTCGTTTCTTCATCGTTTTGTCATAGAGCAACCCTATGCTCAGCAAATACTTATGTTGATCAAATACATTCGCCTTATTCATGCATTTGCCCATGCCTTTTGGATTTTGTGGATCAAGTTCCCACGTCTAAGCCGCGATCAAAAGCTTGAAGCCATACAGAATTGGTCATCAAGTACATTGAAAATCTTGGGCATTCAGGTCATTCATGAGACATCAATCACACAAAATAGCCAAACATCAAATGCACCACTGATGCTGGTCGCCAATCACATTTCTTGGATTGATGCCTTGATCATTCAATCCATTCAACCGAGCGTTTTTGTGGCCAAATCGGAAATTCGGAATTGGCCAATTGTTGGCAGCATTGCCAAAGCCTGCGGTGTCGTCTTTGTCGACCGGGGCTCACCCAGTTCAGCTCGCCGCATGGTTGACGATGTTTCTAGCGCATTGCATCACGGCTATTGCGTCGCCGGCTTCCCAGAAGGCACGAGCAGCGAAGGCAAGTCAGTCAGTTTGTTCCATGCCAATTTGTTTGAAGCCGCCATCAATCACCATGTTCAAGTTCAGCCTTTAGCAATTCGCTACACCAATCCGCACACAGGGTTGCTTTGCATGCGCGCCGCATTCATCGGCGATATTGGTTTTGTGCAATCTTTGCATCAGGTCATCACCAGCAAAGCCATACATGCCAAGGTTTATGTAGGCGAACTCATCTCACCGCAAGGTCACTCACGCAGAACTTTGGCACATCTTTCACACCGCTCAGTTAGCAGTCAACTCGAGCTCCTTAGCGCATGATGGATGCCACATAGGTTGGCAATCCCATCGCCAGAAGTGGCAACCAAGAAATGAGCAAAGTTCCTGTGAATATGGCAACCAATGCAGGCATCACTGAAATTGCGACCATACGAATGGGTTGCTTGAACACTGCAGATGCAAAGTAAATATTCATCCCGGCAGGTGGACATAAGAATCCCATTTCCATATTGGCCAAGAAAATGATGCCGAAATGAACAGGATCAATCCCGTAGCTGACCGCCAATGGCAGCAAAAGCGGCACAAGCACCACGATGGCTGCATAAATTTCCATCAAGGCACCAGCAGCGAATAAGAACACGTTCAACGCTAACAAGAACAGCCACTTGTTTTGCGTCACGCTTTGAACCCACTCAGTGGCAAGATCAGGAATTCCAGCATCGACCAAATAATTGGTCAGACCAAGCGCCATTCCCAAAATAAGCATCACGCCACCAATGATTTGCGTCGCTTGTGACAAGCACTCCCTCAAGCTTTTAGCATCCAATTCTCGATGCGCAAAATACTGCGTCAACACTGCGTAAATGGCTGTCAGTGCTGCACTCTCTGTAGGTGTGGCAAATCCACTGGCAAGCGATCCAATCGCCACAGCAGGGGCTAACAATTCCCACTTGGCATGCCAGGCAGAGGACTTCAACCGCGCAAAACTAAATTGAGCAGCAGCTGTATTTGGAGTCGCCGCCTGACCTCCACGCAGGTAGCCACCAAAAACCAATAGACAGCCCACCATCACTATCGCGGGAACCAATCCAGCTAGAAACATGGTGTTGATTGGGACGCGCGCAATGATGGCGTACATGATGAGCGGAACAGACGGTGCAAGTAAAACACCCAATGCGCTCGCACTGGTGATCAAACTGATGCTTCGTCCTTGAGCATAGCCAACACCTTGCAACAAAGGCAAAAGCAAACCACCCAAAGCCAAAATAGTCACGCCACTTCCACCCGTAAATGCGGTGAAACAAGAACACAAGACTGTGGCCGCGATCACGGTTCCGGTCTGCCCGCCGCCAAACAGATCCACAAACACTGCGCCCAGACGCCGCGCGGCACCCGTTGCCGCAAAAATCAAACCTGCCAGAGTAAACAAGGGCAATGCTGGCAATGATGGGTTGACTGTGATTTGATAATGCGACAGCGCAATGGATGCCAGAGGCAATCCATCTTGCCAAAATAAAGCCAAGCCCAAGCCACCCATAAGGGTGAAGATCGGGGCACCAAAAGCCAACAAGACCGCAAACAAAATGAACCAAGGCCAAAGCGGCAAAGCTTCACCATCCCAATGAAAAGCCAGCACAGCGCCCAGCAGTGGCGCAGCAACTGCACACACCAATCTGAGAGACCATGTCTGTCCACATCGCGCACCCAACTTCATTGACAAAATTGCAAAACCCATCGGCATGGCCGCTTGAAACCACCATACAGGCATGCCATAGGCCAATATTTGCTCTGCCGACATCTCACTGATGACCAACTGCGCACTGGCCCATGTCAAAACTCCGCCGACAGTCGCTGCACCAAACTGCCCCAACACATAAAAGCGAGGTGCGACAACGCCTAAACTGGTGAGATGCCCAAAGCGTTCCGCAGCAATCGCACCTGCCATGGCCATCAGCAAGCCCAAGTGCTGAACAACCACGGGCGCGTTATCAATCCCTTTGCCCATCATGGGTCGCGACAAAATTTCGACCAGCGGGATCAAGGCCATCAGAGCCAATGCGATCGACGCAAGCCACACATCGGCCTGCGTCAACCCGCGCAGCAAGCGCCCCATCATTTGGCTTTACCTGCGCGATAAGCCTTCAAGTGACGAAACACTTCATCGAATGTATCCGTCGGAACCAAGGTACCTCTAATGCGCGGATAGAGCTTATCGGCCAGCTCTTGCCACGCACGCATTTGCTCTGCGTTGGGCTTGTTCACGACCAAACCACGTTTTTTCATGGCCTCAACCGCCTCTTCGACCTCCTGTCGTGCTTTCATGCGAATCTGTGCACCTGCTCTATCACTCGCAGCTCTCACGGCCGCCTGCGTGTCAGGAGACATGTCATCCCATGATTTTTTGGTGACCACCAATGCGCCGACAATGGGCGCCCAATTGATTTCGAGCATATTGGGGGCCATCGTGTAGACCTGACTCGCAAGGGCGAAATAAGGCGTAGAAGGCACGACATTGATCATGCCGGTTTGCACTGAAGGCAAGATATCACTGGTTTCTAGGGGCACAGGCGTATATCCCATGCTCTTCATGATCTCTTGCTGATCGGCTTCGCCGCCCCAAGCAAAGAATTTCATCTTTTGGTAGTCATCAGGTTTGAAGGCAGCATCTTTAGAGAAAAACCGCACCCAGCCTGCATCACCCCAAGCCAAAACAACAAATCCTTTGTCCAGGAATTTCTTTTCCATCGCAGGTCGCATTTTTTCGCGAACGTAGTCGACTTCATCCCATGACTTGAATAGCAAAGGCATCGATTGCAAAGCTGCAATGGATGGCTCAATTTCGCGCAAACCGACCACAGACAAAAGCGCACCTTGCAATTGGCCAATTCGCATGCGACGTGCAAGCTCAGTTTCGCCTCCCTGACTTCCATCTGGATAAACGATAAATTTGGCGTTTCCACCTTGCGCAGTGCGCCATGCTTCACCAATCTCAATGAGCTGGCGGTGATACAAAGAATTTTTGGGGGCTAATGTACCCAAACGCAATTGCTTATCGGGCGCCGCCCATGACATGGCTTGCACCAAAACCAGACTAATGGCGATTAAAAATTTCAAATAAATACGGTTCAAATCAGACATTCATTGCTTTCAAAATAAATCATCCATGGAGGCAAGCAGCCACTGGGCCCGCTCTTTCATCACTTCGTTTTGTAGACTGCGGTGTTGTTGGCTGATGGCAATGGCTTGTAACAACAGGTGCTCAAACTGCTTTTGATCTTGTGCAGGTAATGCAAGCCCCTCTGCTTTGGCGACATATGGACCCGCCTCTTTGTGATGACTGAATGCAATCGCTTGATCAAAGTAGGCTTGGGCTTTTCGTGGTGAGCCAGCGACCTTGGCAGCTTCGAAAGTTCCCATCAAGCTTGCCAAAGCGCCTTGCCCAAACTCGGGACTCTTTTCCCAAGCAAGCTCGGCCATACGGATCGCAAGCGGCAAATCTGCAACCAAGTCCGGATCATCTTTGGACATAGAGATCCAACCCCCCAATGACGCTGCAGCCCAGTACGCCAAGGGCACCTGTTCGGCTGTCAGCTTTTGTTGTTGCACTAAATTGGGCTGCTTCAATGAAGCAACCCATCCTGGGTGGTTGCGCTCCAAAGCCTTCATTGCATGGCGATGGGCACGCGCATATAACTGAGCTGCACGCGCGCGCATCACCGCAGCCTCTTTGGTGTGCTTGGCATCGAGCCTTTCTGCATCAAAGGCCACAAATGCATAGGCATATTGGGTAAATCCAGCAGACACCGACTCTGCAAGTTTCATATGTCCCGGTGTTTCGCTCAAAATGGACTCAGAAAATTTCAAATAAAAAGCACTTGCCTCTCGAGCCAGTTGCAAATCCTCTTCACCAGACAAGCCCTGCCCTGACAACGCGGTAGCGGCTTGCTCAACCACCAAAGGCCTTATGGCACAACCTGACAAGGCAAGTACAAGCGTCAAACAGCAAATGAAACGATAAGTAATAAGACACCTCACGCAAGTCGAACAATCCCAAAAAATGTAAAGGGTCTGTGTGAATATTCAATGACAACCGTCATCAAGTTGAAACAGTCGTTAGGCATGATGTAGCCAAAGGAAATTTCATGCGCAAGCAACACCAACTTGATGAAGATCAGATCCAAATTCTTCGTGATGACCTCTTGGACTCACTGGACGAAGAACTGGAAATGTCGATGGATGAGGAAGGGCTTCACAGCGAACGCGTGAAGTACTTTCGAGAGCTGCTTCGACTCCAAGGTGAGCTCGTTAAATTACAAGACTGGGTGGTCGCCACCAAACAAAAAGTTGTGATCTTGTTTGAAGGCAGAGACGCAGCAGGCAAAGGCGGCGTGATCAAACGCATCACCCAACGACTCAACCCTCGCGTGTGTCGTGTGGCAGCCTTGCCCGCGCCGAACGACCGTGAGCGAACCCAGTGGTACTTTCAACGCTACGTCGCGCACCTACCGGCTGCAGGTGAAATAGTTTTGTTTGACCGTAGTTGGTACAACCGTGCAGGCGTCGAGCGTGTCATGGGCTTTTGCAACGACGATGAGTACGAAGAATTCTTCCGTACGGTTCCAGAGTTTGAAAAGATGCTCGCACGCAGCGGCATCACGCTCATCAAATATTGGTTTTCCATCACAGATGATGAACAACATGCGAGATTCTTGGGTCGAATCCACGATCCACTCAAGCAGTGGAAGCTCAGCCCTATGGATTTGGAAAGTCGTAGACGCTGGGAAGACTACACCGTCGCCAAAGAAACCATGATTGAGCGCACGCATATTCCTGAAGCACCATGGTGGGTCGTGCAGGCGGTCAATAAAAAGAGCGCACGATTGAACTGTATTGACCATTTGCTTGGTCATTTTCCTTATCACGAGATTGAGCATCCCGAGGTCGAGCTCCCAGCGCGTGTTCGTAACCCTGACTACATCCGGCATCCTGTGCCAAGCAACATGATGGTCCCCGAGAAATATTGATCATGAATCCCTTTCACGAGAATTTGCAAAAGCAAAGACGCGGCATAGACCGCGTCATTCATGCATTTGGGTACTCTATGCAAGGCCTCAAAGCCGGCATGCATGAACCGGCCTTTAAGCAAGAGGCTTATCTTGCTGTTGTCTTAATTCCTATGGCATTTCAACTGGGCAACACCTGGGTTGAAACTGCGTTATTGGCAGGATCGGTGGTGTTTGTGTTGATTGTTGAGCTTTTAAATACAGGTCTTGAATCTGCCATTGATCGCGTTGGACCTCAGTGGCATGACCTTTCTAAACGTTGCAAAGACCTAGGCAGTGCAGCCGTTTTACTTAGCATTGTGCTGTGCATGGGTGTTTGGCTTGCCGCTCTGATCATGAAGTTTGCGTAAGTGAATTGAAGCAATTTGATTCATTCATGTCCTTTCAAGATTTGACCGCCATGCTGAACAAGCAAAAACTAGTCGATGGCATGGTTCATAGCCAAAACATGCACAAGCAAGCGGTGGTTGCTACGCTTTTGCAAAAACAACACAACGCAGAACTTCTGAAATTCATTGACAAGCAGAGTGCTGCTGAGCTCAGCAACCACCTTGAAGAATTGCCCTTAGATGACGCTCAAAGGATTTGGAAAATGATTCCACCAGAGCGTGAAAATGATGTCTTGTGGGAACTTTCCAATGAGCGCCGATCTGCAATTGTGGGGGACCGTCAACCTGACTTCGAAGACAGCAAAGTCCACATCTATGCCCTGATCGACGGGCGACTGAAAAGCCTACCCATCTCCAAGCGTCAAGATTTGGAAGGGGCCAAACCGATTTGGGTCGATTTGATCAATTCGAGCCAAGCAGAGCGCCTATTCATTGGTGCGAATTTCGGGCTAGAACTACCGGATCCGATTGAAGCCACCGACCTCGAGGTTAGTGCAAGGTTTCACATCGAAGAGAACGACGATATTCATCTGCATTCCAATTTTCTCTCGGACAAAGATGGGGCCTCTAAGAGCGTCCCCGTCGCTTTCATCTTGCACGACGGCATCTTGTTTTCACTACGCAACGAAGAGCTTGCGGTGTTCAGGTTGCAACGTCGCCGAGCGCTTACGCAGCCAAACTATGTGAGCGACAGCATCGACTTACTGTTAGATCTGTATGGTGCAGACGTCGAGGTTTCAGCGGATTCGCTAGAAAATATTTACGCCAGGCTTGGCGTCGTTGGCAGACATGTCTTGAGCGAGGCCATCACGGACCAAGAAGCGGCCGGTATCTTGGCTGACATTGCTGAAGAAGAAGATCAAAACGGACGAATTCGTAGCAATATTTTGGACACGCAACGTGGCTTGAACTTTCTGATGCGCGGACGCCTGCTGACCTCTGACCAAATTTCAGACGCCAAGCAAATCCTAAGAAACATTGACTCGCTCAACAGCCATACCGCCTTTTTGTTCGACAAAATCAATTTTTTAATGGATGCCACGATTGGTTTCATCAACATCAACCAAAACAAACGTGTGAACCAATTGACGGTATTCAGCGTAGTTTTCATGCCCATCAACATTTTGGCTGGCGTGGGTGGTATGTCTGAATTTTCAATGATGACCGAAGGAACGCCATGGCCATTGGCTTATGGAGCATTCTTACTTGGATCAGCACTGATCGGCATGATCACTTATGTACTGCTCAAAAACTTTGAAAAGCGTCGTCTCAAAAGAGCGACTTGATGTCATATGTCCCACCACAAGCACGAAACATCAGAAATAAAGAGTGACGGCTTGCGCTATGCACGCAAGAAAAACGGATCACCTTTCGAAGGCACAGGAAGAACGGGGGAAATGATGAGTTGCATCAAATGTGGACAACACAAACCCCGCTCCACTGGATCATTTCGCAAATTTTTAAATGCCAATCATTTTTTTTGCGGTGATTGTCGCAGCGTCAAACCTCAGGCTGTTTGACGCCACCTCTTGCTGGGGAAAATCAATTTAAAGCACGACCCCTGCCCCAGCTCACTCGTGATAGACAACGAACCACCATGTCGCTGCATCACATGCTTGACGATAGCCAACCCCAAGCCTGTGCCGCCTGACTCACGTGAGCGACTGCGATCAACCCGATAAAAGCGCTCAGTCAATCGCGGCAAATGTTCTGCCGCAATTCCTGCGCCTGAATCGCGCACTTGAACGACCAAACTACCGTCAGTGTCTTGCTCGACAGACACATGCACATCACCGCCCGGTGGCGTGTAACGCACCGCATTGCTAACCAAATTAGACAGCGCGCTTTGTAACTCTCGCGCCTCACCAAGCAGCACACCCTCCTTTAAAAGAGGCTCAATCACAAAATGAATATGGTGTGCCACATTACCCTGCGCCAGTGAAGCAGACAAACCTTTTGCTTCTTGCTCGCACACATCCATCAGATGCAACAAAGGAAGCGCCTGAAGCGTCGACGGAACTGGGCTACCTTCCAATCGCGACAAAGTCAGCAAATCTTCCACCAGAACTTGCATGCGGTGTGCCTGTGTAGCCATCAGTGACAAATAGTGTTTTTGCTCGTCCTCGCTCAGCGACAACGTTTGAATCGTCTCAACGAAGCCGGACAAAACAGTCAAAGGGGTACGAATTTCATGCGACACATTGGCCACGAAATCACGGCGCATGGCTTCTGCTTGTTCGAGCATCGTGACATCTCGCGTCAGCAACAACTGTTTACCCTCGCCATAGCGATGACGCTGCACAGAGATGTGAACGGGGCGCTCAATGCGATGTCGGTGACCGAGCATCACAACGGGCTCAATAGGCTGTTCAACAGCCATGTATGCTGTGAAGACAGGATCACGCAACAAATTACCAACACGTTGCATGACGTCCCTCTCTGGGTGGATACCCAAATGCGTAGCAGCCGTGTGGTTGCACCATTCAATTTGGGCGTTGGCATCGAGCATCACCACGCCGTTTGGCGAGTTTTGTATGGCCAACAAAAAATCCTTTAAGCGCTGCTCGCCTGCATCGATGCTACGCTCACGCTCACGCAATAGTTTTCTTGCACGGTCAAGGAGCACACCCCACCAACCAGAGATTTGAGGCGCGATCGCCAAATCACCATGCCGCAACCATGAACGGGCACGATAACCGCGCCATGCATCCATCAGCATCCACGCCAAACTGCCCACCAAGGCACCACTGAGCGAATAAAACGAGATGGGCTGAAGGTCGCGCAGCATGGCCCACGAAAAGCCGCAGGCTCCACCAAACGCAAGCACTGAGAAAAAAGAAAGAAAACGACTAATCACGCGAACCTTGCATCGGTTTATGACTGATGGGTAATTCTGTATCCTACGCCACGGACAGTCTCCACCATGCTTCCCGCTTCACCCAAAGCTTCGCGTAAACGTTTGACATGCACATCTACAGTTCGCTCTTCGATGAACACATGGTCGCCCCACACACGGTCTAGCAACTGGCTGCGGCTGTGCACACGCTCAGCGTGGTGCATGAGGTAGTTCAGAAGCTTAAATTCGGTAGGTCCTAATTTGATAGCTTGTTCGTTGAAACTCACGCGATGCGTTGAGCCGTCCAACTTCAGTCCACCGATCGACACTACATCACTGGCTTGCTCAGGTGCACGGCGACGCAGCACCGCGCGAATGCGTGCCAACAGCTCTTGGGTTGAGAAAGGTTTGGTGATGTAGTCGTCAGCACCAGCATCCAAGCCTGCAATTTTGTCGGGTTCATCACCTCGTGCTGTGAGCATCAAGATCGGCGTGGTTTTGATGCGAGGATCTGCACGCCAACGGCGCGCCAACTCGATGCCGCTTTGCCCGGGCAACATCCAATCCAACAAAATCACATCAGGCAACACATCATCAATGTGCTTTTGTGCGGCATCGCCGTCGGCGGCCAACATGGGCATCATGCCGTTGTGGCGCAAATTGATAGCAATCAGTTCGGCAATCGCAGACTCATCTTCAACCACCAAAACACGGGCAATTTTCATTTTTCAAAAGCCTTCTATCAACTCATCGATGATTCGACATCTGCAAGTGGTGTGTGTCGCACATCTTCACCCTTGACAATGTAGATGATGAATTCGGCAATGTTCTTCGAGTGGTCACCAATGCGCTCAATAGCTTTGGCAATGAACAACAAGTCCAAACTGGCTGAGATGGTGCGTGGATCTTCCATCATGTAGGTGATGAGCTTGCGCACAAAGCCATCGAACTCTTTGTCAATTTCATTGTCTTCACGCAAGATGCTCACAGCCATAGGAACATCCAAACGTGCAAATGCATCCAGTGCTTTGCGCAACAAGCCAGATGCCAGATCGGCAGACACGCGTAAATCCGTGGATGGGAGCGTACGAGGCGCAGAACTGTCAATGATGGACTTGACCATGCGTGCAATCTTGGCCGCTTCGTCACCCACGCGCTCTAAGTTGGCCGTGGTTTTGGACATGGCCATGAGCAAACGCAAATCGCGTGCGGTCGGCTGGCGACGGCCAATGACGGAAGCAATCTCTCGGTCGATTTCAACTTCGAGGTGATTGACCTTGTTCTCAGTCACCAACACATCTTCTGCAGCCTCGGGACTGAACTGAGACAGGGCCAAAATAGCTTGGCGAATTTGAGACTCCACCAAGCCCCCCAACTCCATCACATGCGAAGAGATGTTGTTGAGGTCGGAATCAAACTGAGAGGACAGGTGTTTATCTGGCATGGTGTTCTCCTATTAGCCAAAGCGGCCAGTGATGTAGTCTTCGGTAGCAGTCTTGTTAGGCTTGAAGAAGATTTGTTCGGTCTCGCCAAACTCTACCAACTCGCCCAAATACATATACGCCGTGTAGTCACTGCAACGTGCGGCTTGCTGCATGTTGTGGGTCACGATGGCAATGGTGTAGTCGGCTTTGAGCTCGTGCACCAACTCTTCCACCTTACCTGTTGAAATGGGATCAAGCGCCGAGGTAGGTTCATCGAGCAACAACACCGAAGGCTTCACAGCCACGCTGCGTGCAATGCACAAGCGCTGCTGCTGACCACCCGAGAGTGACAAGCCATTTTGACCGAGCTTGTCTTTGACTTCCGTCCACAAAGCGGCCTTGGTCAAGGCCCACTCGACACGCTCATCCATTTCGGTACGGCTGAGGTCTTCGTACAAACGCACACCAAACGCGATGTTTTCGTAAATCGTCATGGGAAATGGCGTGGGTTTTTGAAACACCATACCAATGCGGGCACGCAGCAAGTTCAAGTCTTGCTTAGGGTCCAAAATGTTCTGGCCATAAAAATTAATTTCACCCTCAGCGCGCTGGCCTGGGTAGAGGCTGTACATGCGATTCAAGGTACGCAACAGGGTGGACTTACCACAACCCGATGGGCCAATGAAAGCCGTCACTTTACGCTCAGCGATGTCCATGGTGACGTTGCGCAAGCCTTGGAACTTGCCATAGAAAAAGTTCAAATCGCGAACTTCGATGGCGTTTTTAGGTGCTGGTTTGATATCAGACATTTTTAAATCCAATTGAAATTAGGAGCGAACTTTTTCGCGGAAGAAGACACGGGCCAAGATGTTGAGCAACAAGACAGCTAAGGTAATCAACAAAGCACCCGCCCAGGCCAAACGCACCCAGTTGTCATAGGGGCTCATGGCAAATTGGAAAATCACGACCGGCAAGTTGGCCATGGGGGCACCCATATTGGTGCTGAAGAATTGATTGTTCAAGGCGGTGAACAACAGCGGCGCTGTTTCGCCACTGATACGCGCCACAGCCAATAACAAGCCAGTCATCACACCGCTCTTGGCGGCGCGCAAGGTGATGAAGGTAGACACCTTCCAACGCGGCGCACCCAAAGCAAACGCGGCTTCGCGCAAGCTGCCAGGCACCAAGCGCAACATATTCTCAGTCGTGCGCATGACCACGGGCACGGCAATGAGCGACAGCGCCAAGCTGCCTGCGTAGCCTGAGAAGTTACCCACCGTGGCCACGGCAATGGCGTACACAAACAGCCCCAACACGATGGAGGGTGCGGACAACATGATGTCAGTCACAAAACGTGTCAGCTCTGCTGTTTTGCTTTCGTCACCGTATTCCGTGAGGTAAATACCGGCCAAGATGCCCACGGGCGTAGACACCAAAACGGTCAAGCCTACGATCATCAAGCTGCCCACAATGGCGTTGCGCAAGCCACCGCCATCGGTGCCGGGTGCGGGCGTGTCACTGGTGAGCAAATGGCCATCCAAAGCAGACAAACCATTCGAAAACAGCACATACAAAATCCACAACAACACAGCCAAGCCCACAGCCATGGCGGTCATTGAAAACGCCAAGCCAAGCAAGCTGGTGATGCGGCGTTTTGCGTAAAGTCGATTGTTCATTTCCATACAAGACCTCTTAGTTGCCTTTGGCTTTTTCGGCGCGAAGAATCATGACCTTGGCCATGGCCAACACCACGAAGGTGATGACAAAGAGCAAAAAGCCCAATGCAAACAAGGTGGAGAAATGCAAGGCCTCGGCCTCGCCAAATTCATTGGCCAACACCGATGCAATAGAAGTACCGGGCGAGAACAACGAAGTGGGCATGCGGTTGGCGTTGCCAATCACAAAGGTCACCGCCATGGTTTCACCCAAAGCACGACCTAGGCCCAGCATGATGCCGCCAATCACGCCTTTTTGCGTGTATGGCAGCACCACCTTGCGCACCACTTCCCAAGTGGTGCAACCCAAACCGTAAGCAGACTCACGCAGGATGGGTGGCGTGATTTCAAACACATCGCGCATCACAGCGGCCACAAAAGGCAACACCATGAAAGCCAGCACAATGCCAGCAGCCAAAATACCCATGCCGTTGGTGGCGCCACCAAACAAAAAGCCCACCAGAGGCATGCCGCCCAGCATGCTTTGCAAAGGCACTTGCAGATAGTCTGCAAACAAGGGGGCAAACACAAACAAACCGAACATGCCGTAAATGATGGACGGCACGGCAGCCAGCAATTCAATCGCGGTACCCAGTGGGCGACGCAGCCACACCGGACAGGTCTCCGTCAAAAACACCGCCACACCAAAAGCCAAAGGCACAGCAATCAACAGTGCAATACCGGCACTTGCCACCGTACCCACAATGGCAATGGCAGCACCGAAGTCTTCGTTGATGATGTCCCACTCGACATGCCACAAGAAGTGAAATCCGAAACGTTCAAACGTAGGCCAAGCGTTGATGAACAAAGAAATGATGATGCCCATCAGAGCCAACAACACCAGCAATGAAAACGCTTGCGTGATGCGATGGAAAAAGAAATCTTGCACGCGTTGTGTTTTAGCGATGGCAATCATCTCGTCACTGACGAGAGAACCACCCTCTGGCTGGGATAACGGCTGTGAGCTCATGACAGACCCTTGACTCATAGAAACTTACCTTGAAACCAAAGTCCGTCGGACCTTTTAGAACCGACGGACCTCATGCACTTCATTCAAATTACTTTTGAATTTGTGTCCACACTTTGGCACGAATGGCCGTTGTCAATGCATCAGGCAGAGGCACGTAATCCAAGTCTTGCGCCATCTTCTTGCCGTTCAAGAAGGCCCAATCAAAGAACTTCAATGCTTCGGCAGCGGCCACTTTGTCAGCAGGTTGTTTGTACATCAAGATGAACGAAGCCGTGCTGATGGGCCAGCTGTTAGCGCCTTTGGCGTTAACCATAGACACACCCATACCTGGTACGCTGAACCAGTCAGCACCAGAAGCAGCAGCAGCGAATGTCAAATCATCAGGAGCCACATACTTACCATCGGCGTTTTGCAACTGCATGAAAGTCATGTTGTTTTTCTTGACGTAGGCGTATTCCACGTAGCCCACAGAACCCTTGACGCGGTTGACGTTAGCGGCCACACCTTCATTGCCTTTGCCACCCACCGATGTAGGTGCGGGCCACTTCACAGCAGCGCCCTTACCCACAGTGTCAGCCCAGTCTTTGCTGATGCTGGTCAAGTAATCGGTGAAGTTGAATGTGGTGCCCGAACCATCGGCGCGGTGCACCACAGTAATAGCTTGGTCAGGTAACTTCTTACCTGGGTTCAAAGCGGCGATTTTGGGGTCGTTCCAGTTGGCGATCTTGCCCAAGAACATGTCGGCCAACACAGGGCCAGTGACGCGCAATTCGCCAGGTTTGAAACCTTCGAGGTTCACCACAGGCACAGTGCCGCCGATGATGGCTGGGAACTGCACCAAGCCTTCTTTTTCGAGGTCTTCACCAGACATGGGGGCGTCAGTGGCACCAAACGTCACGGTCTTGGCTTTGATTTGACGGATACCGCCCGAAGAACCAATGGATTGGTAGTTCAAGCCATTGCCTGTGGCAGCCTTGTAGCCTTCAGCCCACTTGGCATAAATAGGGAATGGGAAAGTCGCGCCTGCGCCAGTGATGTCGGCTGCGAAGGCTGAGCCCATGGCTAAGGTTGCCATCGCAGCGGCAGCCACAGACTTGATAAAAGTGCGCTTTGTGTTCATGAGATTCCTTCAGTTGGTTAGAACAGCTATGACTCTATCTGGCCATTGTGACGAAACTGTGACACAAATGACGCTTAAACATTTCAATATTTCAAGTATTATTGAAACATGAAAAAACAAACCATTCCCGAAACACAAGTGGTTCAAGCCTTGGCCGCCCTCGCGCAAGGCCAGCGTTTACGCGCTTTTCGCGCGTTGGTGGTGGCTGGCGCAGAGGGACTCACACCCAGCGCCTTGGCTGCCATGCTGGACCTAGCCCCCAGCGCCTTATCGTTTCACCTCAAAGCCTTGAGCCATGCGGGCTTAGTAAGCGCGCAGGCCAGCGGTCGCCACCTGATTTACCGCGCAGAGTTTGCGCGCATGAACGAACTACTCACCTACCTCACCCAAGACTGCTGCCAAGGCCAATCATGCGCGGTGGTGCCCGAAACCGCCAAAGTTTGTTGCTGATCTCCTCAAGGAAAAACCATGAACGTCGAACATTTTTTAGGTCTGCTAGAGACCCATCCCAACCAAGCCTTGCGGATCGTTTTGCCCAACGGGGAGGACATCGCCCCGCACTTTCACATCACCGAAGTGGGTCATGTCAGCAAAAACTTCATGGACTGTGGCGGCACACGCCGCAAGACCGAAAGCTGCTTGTTGCAAACCTGGGTCTACAGCGATGTCGACCACCGCTTAGAGACCAGCAAACTCGCCAACATCTTGCGCATTGCAGGCGATGTACTGCCCTCCCTCGATTTACCCGTGGAGATTGAGCACGAAGCCGGTGTGGTGTCGCAATACCCTGTGATGACAGCCAGCAGCGATGGCCAAACCCTCACGCTGACAACTGGGTTGAAACACACCGCTTGTTTGGCCATGGACTTGTGCTGCGCACCTACTCCACCCGTTGCAACCGAACACAAGCCTCGTGTTAAAGCAGGTGCTTGCTGCTCCCCTGCCAGCGGTTGCTGCTGAGCCTGACACACGTTTGAAAAATTTCTTCTTTACATTTTAGCTTTTCACGCTAACCAATCAGCCATGACCACACTCAACGTTCTCTTCTTGTGTACCCACAACTCAGCCCGCAGCATCTTGTCTGAGGCCTTGCTCAACCACATGGCCACCGGCGCCAGTGGCACACGCTTTAAGGCGTACTCAGCCGGCAGCAGCCCACGCGACAACCAGCAACCTAATCCACTAGGCCTTCAAGTGCTCCAAGCTGCAGGCATTGACACCTCCTACCTCAGCAGCAAAAGCTGGGACGAGTTTGCCAAGCCCGATGCACCGCACATGGACTTGGTCATCA
>JACCDV010241991.1_pt1 | contig 41220 bp, 3 predicted proteins | sample 7446131 | NCBI WGS metagenome assembly JACCDV01 (sample SAMN15323448, study PRJNA562643) | freshwater metagenome | isolation source: river surface water | place: USA:Blue River Watershed | collected 2017-08-17
CGACGCCACCCGGATCGATAAGTTGGTAATCCGAAGACGCCCAGTCGCAGAATAGGGCTTCCGACAGAGGGACCAGAGGCGTATCCTGCTCGCATGTCCCCTCTCCGCCTCGCCGGCCTTCTGGCCCTCGCCTGCGTTTCGGCCTTCGCCGAAGACGTCCCCACGAAGATGACCGTCCGCGGCCAGGAGCTCTACCGCGAGGACTTCTCCAAGCCCTTGGCGAAATACACCGGCAAGCCCAATGGCTACGCCAGCGGCTTCTCCGGCTGGCTGATCCACGGCACCGGACCGGAATCGCGCGGCGGCCAATGGAAGCAGATCGACGGACGTTTCCAAGGTTACGAAAACCCGCAGGTGAAGCACCCGGCCACGGCTTCCTACGGCATCAAATTCCAGAACATCATCCTGCAGTGCCGGCTCCGCCTCGAGGACGTCGCGCTCGACAAGGATCCGGCGCACGGCCGCAAGGCACGTTACATCCAACTGCGCGCGACCAACGAGAAATCCTACCTCTGCAGCCTCAATCTCCATCCGGGAGGCTTCACCATAAATAAGGACGACAATGACCGCGACGGCCCGGACACCCGAGAAATCCTCGCCACGCACAAGAAAGCGCTGGCCCTAGGCCAGTGGCACACGGTTCTCATCGAAATCATGGGCGACGAATTCGTGGCCACGGTCGACGGCCACGCCATCACCGGCCGTCACCCGGCCATCGCGCAGCTCAAACACAGCTTCATGATCGTCGCCGGCCCCGAAGGCTCGATCCGCGACCTTCGCCTCTGGGAAGCCAAGCCCAACGCCGACTGGCCCATGACCCGCGCGATCATCATCGCGGAAAACAATCCCATCGCTCCGACGAAGAAGTAGGCGCGGCGGCGTGGCCGCCGCGAGGGGGCACGTGGGCAAGGTGGCACGGTGACAAGGGGAGAGGCATCGAGAGGTAGGGTCGGGACCGCGTCACGACCTAGCTGCCTTGGGTAGGGCTGACCAGCCTTGGTCAGCCGAGGTAGGGGCACGATTCATCGTGCCCTCCTATCATAGGAGGGCGCGGCGTAGCCACGCCCCTACCCTTTCGGCCACCATCCGGCGGCCGGATCCCTAGGGCAGCACGCGGTGCTGCCCCTACCCATGTCAGGTTGAAGCGGTTAGCGGTTAGCGGTTGGGGCGGCTGCCTCCCTGGCCAACTTGTCAACAGGCCAACTCGTCAACTAACGACACATCCCCTTGGCCAACCAATCAACAGGTCAACTTTCGAAAGCTTACGCTTTCGTCGCCTGACGCTTGCGCCGACGGATCGCGGCGGCGGCGAGCGCGAGCGCGCCGAGGCCGAAGCCGTAGGTCGAAGGCTCGGGCACCGCCGTCAGCGTGATCGCGCCGCTGCCCTGGTTCCAATCGATCGACCAGAGCGCGGCGTTGGACGAGCTGCCGTCCGAATAAGTGAAGCCATCGACGTTGAACGCGAAGACGTCGCTGATGTTCACGCCGTTGTTGAGGAGTACGCCGCCGACCTGGCCGAACTGGAAGGTACGGATGGAAGCGACGCCGTTCGGCGCGCCGAAGTTCAGCGGGTTGCCCAAGGTGTTGCCGTCGCCGGCGCCGAGGAGCGAGACGATGCGGATGGTGACGCGGTTGGCGCTCGAGGCGCCGGTCAGGTCGAGATTACCGGTGACGCTCAGTTTGTCGTAGCCGGTGGTATGGTTGCCGGCGTCCTGGACCTGCCATTCGTAGGAGGATCCGCCGGCGAGGACGACGTTGCCGATTGTCAACATGCCCGGGGAGTTACCCGGGGTCAGCGTGCCGCCGCTGGCGACATTGACCGCGGCGATCGAACCGGCGCCGCCGAGCGCACCGCCGTTGGCGACGTTGACGGTGTTGGCGATCGTCGCGTTGACGTTGAGCAGGCCGCCGGTGACGTTGGCCGCGGCCGCGCCGAGGGCCTGGGCGTGCGTGACTTCCAGGGTGCCCTGCGCGACGGTGAAGCCGCCGGTGATGTTGGTGTTGGCCGCGGCCAGCGTGAGCTTACCGGCGCCCGACTTGGTGATCGAGGCGCTGCCGGCTCCGGCGACGGACAGGGAGGTGGCGAAGGAAACGTCCGAGGTGACCGCCAAGGTGACCGCAGCGCCGGCATCGAGCTGGATCCGGCTGCCGAGGTCGTCGGTGTTGCCGGACTCGAAGCGGAGGGTCGTGCCGGTGGCGAGGTCGACGCGACCGGCGAGCGGCAGGACGCCGCCGGCGAGGCCGAGAAGGCCGCCGTTGACGTCGATTAGGACGGTGCTCTTGAGCGTCTCGCCGTTGGTGATCACCCAGGAGCCGACGGCGTCCTTGACGATGAGGTTGAACTTGGAGGCGTCGGCGGTGCCGACGTCAGACAGGCCGGCGCCGAAGCTGTTGGCGCCGGTCTGGGTGCCGGTCAGCGTCAGCGTGCGGGTCGCGCTGGCGCCCGAGAAGGCCAACTGGGCGGCGGAGCTGAACGCGAGGGCGCCGGTGCCGGCGGCCTCGATGGTCAGGTTGTCGCCCATCGTGAAGCCGCGGGCGGAAGTCTCGCCGGCGCCCGCGTATCCGAAGGTCGTGCCGGCGGAGAAGACGAGGTTCGCCGGCGTGAGGGCCGACATGCCGAGCGCGCTGGGAGCGAGGCCGTCGCCGAGCGAGGCCACGACGAGCTTGCCGCCGGTGACGTTCGTCACGCCGGTGTAGGTGTTGGCGCCGGTGAGCGTCCAGGTGCCGGTGCCGCTCTTGGTGACGGCGGAGAGGCCGCCGAGGCTGGCGCCGGTGCCGTTCGAGATGACGCCGGAGACGCGGTTCGCGGTGTTCGTGCCGCCGAGGACGAACGTGCCGGTGCCGGTGTTGCGTCGGACCGTCAGGTTGCCGAGCTCCAGGGCCGCGGTCGTCGGGTTGAACGTCATCGTGCCGAGGGCCCCGGCGAAGTTGTAGAGGTTCGCGATATACAGCGAGTAGCCGTTGCCGCCGGTGACGTTGAGGGTGGCGTTGCCGTAGCCCGCGCCGCCGTCGCCGTTGAGCTGGACGACGCCGTTCGTGCCGGTGCCGTTGTTGTCGACGTGGATCGTGCTGACGATGCTGCTGTTGCCGGAGAAGCTGTGCGGGAAGGCGATCGTGCCTCCGCCGTCCACGGCGAAGCGGAGGAGCGGCGTCGTCGCGCCGCTGGCAATGTTGAACTGACCCGAACCCGCGCCCGCGACGCTCGTCACATGGACCGTGGTGCTGGTGCCGCCGTTGATCGTGACGCCCGTGGCCGCGGAAGAGGTGTTGGCCATCGTCACGGTACCGCCCGAGACGGTCAGGACGCCCGTGTAGGCGGACGAACCTTCGAGGGTGAGCGGGCCGGTGCCTGTCTTGGTGAAGCCGCCCGTGCCGTTGAGGGTGCCGATATCGCGGAGCGTGCCGGCCTGGGCGTTCAGGGCGACGCTGAAGGTGGCGTCGCCGACGGCGTTGCCGTTGAGGTCGAGCGTGCCGCCGTTGAGGGTGACGGAAGCCGCGCCGGCGCCGGCGCGACGGAGGGCGGCGCCGACTTCGACGGTGCCGCCGGTGATGTTCAGCTGGCCTTCGCCCGCGGTCGCGAGGATGAGCGAGCCCGTGCCGGCGTCGCCGAAGGCGACGGATCCGCCGAGGCGCGTCGTGCCGCCGCCGATGACGAGTCGGTTCAGCGAGGCGCCGGTTCCCTTCGCGAACGCCATGTTGAGGTTCAGGATGTCCAGCGTGCCGGCCGAGAACAGGAAGTCGTTCGTGTTGGCGGCGGACTTGGCCCCGAGCGAGGTCGCGTAGGTCGCGATGGCGACGTCGGCCTGTCGGCCGGAGAAGTCGACGACCGAGTTGGTCGCGTAGCCGGTGCCCTGCGCCGTCTCCGGTCCGAGGATGAAATCGGTGCGGCCCAGGCCGGTGCGGTCGCGGACGACGACGGAGCCGGCCGACCCGGCGAAGGCCAGCAAGCCGGAATCACGGGTGCCGGTGCCGAGGCGGAAGGAGTCGGCGCGCAGGACGTTGGTGCCGCCGCCGAGGTGCAGGGTCTGCTGCGGCGTCCCGTTGCCGGCGCCGCCGCCGCTGGCGCCGATCTGGATCTGCTCGGCGACCACGAGGTTGGCGCCATCCGAGAGGCGCAGGATGGAACGGCCGGTGGCGACGTTGTCGCCTTGACGCGCGATCACGATTCGTCCGGGGGTGTTCAGCTCAGCCGAAGCCAGGCCCGTCAGGTCCAAGGTGGCTCGAACGGTGCTGTTAGCGGCACCGATGTCGGCCAGGAAGATTTCCGGCGCGTTGACGATGAGGTTGCCGCCGCCGGTGATGTTCAGCGTCGTGATGGCGCCGCCGGTCGCGCTCGTCAGCGAGAGCTCTCCGTTGATTCGGAGCGTGCGGCCCGGAGCGATGGTCAGCACCGAGGCGGACGCGTTGTTCGCGCGGACGGCGAGGCCACCGAGGGTCGCGTCGAAGGAACCGAAATTCACGGAGCCTTGCTGGGTGCCGACGCCGAGGGTCAGCACGGTGCCGTCCGGCAGGACGCGGGCCGCGCCGAAGGTGAGCGGGCCGGCGACGGTGGTCGCGCCTTGGTAGGCGGCGGATGCGCCCAAGGTGAGCGCGCCGGTGCCGAGCTTGGTGAAGCCGCCCGGACCCGCGCCGAGACCGGCGGGGATCGAGACGTCGGCGCCGAGGTCCAAGGTCGCGCCGCCTTCACGGATGTCGATCGGACGGAGGATGACCGGGTCGCCGAAACCGGCGGCGAGGCGAAGCGTGCCGCCGCCGAAGACGAGGGCGCCCGTGTTGCCGCCGATGTTGTCGAAGTCGGCGATCTGCAGGACGCCTTCGTTGAGGACGGTCGGGAACGCGCCGCCGCCGGCGGCGTTGGCCGAGGAAAGGACGAGCGTGCCGCGGCCGGTCTTGGTCAGGGCGGCCGGCGTGCTCAGCGGCGAGGCGACGGTGACCGCGAGGGTCGGCGTGGTCGCGGCGGCCGACGGGTTGACGACGGCGAAGACATACTCGGCGACGGAGCCGACGGAGATGCCGCCGTTGAAGCCATCGAGGGTGATGGTGTGCGCGGAGGAAGCGGTGGCGGCCGGATTGAGCGTGAAGAGGAAGGCGCCGCTGGTGTTGACGAGAGCCTGGCCCGCACCCGTGCCGGAGACCGCGAAGCCGGAGGCGGCGGTGCTGTTGTTATGGATGACGAGCGAGTTGACTGTCTTGCCGGCGAGGCCGGTCAGGGCGGCCGTGAGGGACTCGCGCGCGTTGCCGGTCGCACCCGCCGCGGCATACGTGGCGTATTCGTTGGCGAACGCGAGCGGACGGAAACCGGCGCCGGCGACGTAGGTCATGAGCGAGTTGCCCATGTTCGTGACCGCCACGTCGGCGGTGAGGTTCTCGCCGATGGCCCAGGGCACGATGCTGATCGTGGCGGTGGCCGCGGCGCCGCCGCCGCCGACCATCTGCGTGCCCATGAAGGCCGTCTGCGCCGTGGCGTCGCCGATACGGAAGTTGTTTCGACCGGTGGTGTCGGCGGTCAGGCCGAGGGAACGGGCCATCGCGGTGACGGTCGCGAAGTTCCGCCGCTCGAAGGTGGTCGCCACCAGCGAGGTCTCGGCGCCCGTGCCGCCGCCGGCGGAACCGGTGAGGTAGTTCGTGCCGGAACCGAAGACGAGGCTGCCGATGGTCTCGTTGGTGCCGGCGTTCTGGTCCGTGCGCAAGGCGAGGCCGCGCAGCTGGGTCTGGCCGCCGAAGGTGCCGTTGGCGGAGTTGAGGATGACCGGCGTGTTGTCAGGCAGACGATCGCCGGAGCGCGTGCCGCCGTTGTTATCGAGGAGGAACGCACCGCCACGGTTGACGACGAGGGAAGCGGCGCCGAGGCGTCCGTTGCCCGAAAGCTGGAAGAGGCCGGCGTTCACGGTCACCGCGCCGGTGAAGTCGAGGCTGGTGGCGTTGAGGTTGAGGTTGTTCACCCCGACCTGATTGATGGTGCCCGAGCCGGTGAGGACCGCCGAGAAGGCGAGCGAGGTCGACTGGTTGACGCTCAGGACCGAACCGGGAAGGATCTCGACGACGCCGTAGTTGGACTCGGTGTTGATACGTCCGCCGCTCAAGGTTCCGACGGTGGAACTCGAGACCACCCGGACGCGGGCGTCCTGGTTCGTGCCGAAAGTAAGCGCGCCGGTGGATTGACCGGCCAGTTCCAAGATGCCGGACATCAGGTTCACGGCCGGCGCCAGACCCTGGCCGGAGAGTCGGAGCACGCCGTTGCCGGACTTGGTGAGCGTCTGGCCGAAGCCGAAGGCGGAAGAGATCTCGAAGGTTCGCGCGCTGTCCTGGAAGACCACGAGCTCACCGGTGGCGGATCGCAGCAGGCCGCCGCTGATGCCCGCGCTGCCCGCGGTGACGCGGTCGGTGACGAGCAGGCCGCCGCTGTTCAGGACGAGCGCGGCCTGGTTCGCGAGGTTCAGGCGGGAGCCGGCCGCGGCGTCGAAACGGAGGCTGCCCAGGGTCGCGCGTCCGGCGACGCCGGTGAAGCCCGCGCCGGCGTCGGAGACGTGCGCGCCGACGGCCCAGGCGGTCGTGTCATTGGCCGTAGTGACCGCCCGTCCGACGATGTTGCCGGCGCCGTCGTTCGCGGCGAAACTGGTCGCGCCGAGGCCGTCGCGCACGGCCAGGAAGGCCGTGGCCCCGAGCAGACCGTGCGCGGCATTGGCCGTCGAGGTGGTGGCCGAGGCGCCGGTCGCCAGGTTGAGGCGCGCGGTACCTTGGGCGGCGGTGCGCGTCAAGGCGCCGAAGGCGAGGGTGAGCGACTGACCGGCACCCGGGGTGAGGGTCAGCACGTTGTGGCCTACGGAGGGGGCGAAGCCGGCGACGGTCTGCGTCGTCGCGGCGGCGGCGTTGCCGAGCAGCTCGAGCACGCCGCCCTGCATGTTCAGCGAGGAGGCGGCGCGGATCTTGTCGTTGTTGTCGGCGGTGAAATCCAGGCGGAGCGTGCCTTCGTAGACGGCGGTGACGCCGGTCGAAGCCAGGCCGCGGTTGTCGCCCGCGAGCGTCACCAGACCGGGGCCGATCTTCTCGAAAGCACCGGCACCGTTGCTGGCGAGGCGCGCGCGGATGGTGCCGCGGTAAAGGTCGATGTCGCCGCCGGTGACGGTCAGGAGGCCGGTGCCGTTAAGGTCGCCGGTGCGCTGCGACGAACGCTCGCCGAGGATGAAACGGGACGTCGTGAGGGCGAAGCCGCCCATGTTGAAGGCGGTCGGGGCGCCGTCCGCGTCCTGGGAAAGGAACAGACGGTCGAAGTCGGCCGCCACGACGGCGTTGTCGGCGCCGAGGTTCACGACCGCGCCGTTGCGCAGCAGCAGCGAGGCGTCGGCGCTGGCGGCGGCGTTGAAGGAGAGGATGCCGGTGGCGTCGAGGTTCAGCACGGTGCCGACGCCGGTGACCACGAAGTCGTCGCCCAGCGTGACGGGCGAGGCGCCGTTGAACGTCCAGACGCCGCCCGTGAGGTTGGCGTCGGTCGCTCCGCTCGAGGTGAGGCCGCCGGCGATCACACCGGCGGATCCGACGTCGCCGAAGAGATTGAAGCCGAAGGTGGCCGAGGCGATCGGAGCCGTGTAGGTGATGGACGCCCCACCCTGCCCCTTGGCGCCGAGGCCGACGGCCGCGGTGCCGGTGATGACGCGGTCGGTCGTCTGGCTGGTCGAGCCGACGAAGACGAGCGAACCGCCGTTCAGGAGGAGGTTGTTACCGCTACCGAGGCTGCTCGCGGCGCCGCCGGCGGCGGTCACGGTCGTGAACTCGAGTTCGCCGCCCGCGACGGTGACGTCGCCGGAGAACGTGTTGACGCCGGTCAGGCGGATGGTGCGGTTGGTCTGCGCCCAGCCGCCGAGGTCATCGTTGATGGCGAGCGCGTGCGCGCCGGAGATGACGCCCGAGAAGACCGCGGTACCGCCGGTGCCGGCTCCACTCAGGGAGATGCTGCCCGGGCCGGCCATGGCGACGTCGCCGGTCAGGCTGAGCGGCGACTGGATACCGTCCGAGAGATAGATGCGCAGCGCGGAGCCGACGCCGAGCGTGACCGGGCCGGTCAGGGTCGCGGTGAAAGCGCTATTCGTCGCGGCGGACATGTTGTCGACGTTGAGTTCCGCGACGCCGGCGGCCGGCAGCACGATCGGGTTCGGCAACGTCCAGGACTCGCCGTTCTGACCCTGCAGGGCGAGCTTACCGAAGACGAATTCGAGCGGTCCGGTGCCGAGCGAGGCCGCCTGCGCGGCGATGACGGTGCCCGCGTTGACGCGCATGCCGCCGCTCCAGGCCGGATTGGCGCCGGCGATCCGGAGGTTGCCCGAGATGCGGTTGCCGCCGCCGAGCGTGTCGATCGACTCCAAGGTGAGGCGACCCGAGCCGCTCAGGACGCCGAGGAGGTCGATCTGCCTGACGGCGGTGCTGGTGACCGCCGAGTTGGCTTCGCGTAGGTTGACGACCGAGTTGGCGCTCACCGCGACCGCGCCGGCGTAGACCTGGTTCGCCAGGTTGACCGAGAGCGTGCCGCCGGCGAGCTCGAGCGGCAGCGCGATGCTCTGGGACGTGGCGTCCGAGTAGTAGTAGGCGGCGCCCGGCTGGACGACCACGCGCATGAGGTTCTTGTCCTCGACGCGACCGAGCGCCCACGGGTGGGTCTGGATCAGCGTGCCGGCGGAGACGACGTAGCTCGCATTACCCGCCGGATTGAACTCCGGAGCGGCGACGCCGGAGAGCGTGACGCGTCCGAGGCCCGCCTGGGTGACGGAGGCGCCGCCCGAAAGCGCGCCGGAGAGCGTGAGCATGCCGGCGGCGTCGGTGACCGTCCAGGTCTGCGCGGAGATGAGGCGCACCGGCGCCGCGAGGACGACGGAAGCGGACGCGCCGGTCTCCAGCGTGATGCCCTGCGCCGCCGAGGCCGGCGCGAGGTCGAGACGACCACCGGTGCCGGCGAGCGTGACGGAAGACGGCGTGACGCCCGCGGAGGTGCCGGCCGCGAAGGCGAGCGAGCGCACGCGGAAGTTGCGGTCGAGGTTGCTCGTGATGGCCGCGGCGGCGGCGGAGTCGCGCTGGAAACGGACGGCGCTGGCCTGGCCCGGCAGCACGGTCGAGGTCACGGTGCCGGCGACGTCGGTCGACCAGCTGGAAAGGCCGGCGGACCAGCTCGTGCCGCTGGCGCCCTGCCAGAAGAGATCGCCGGAGACCAGCGAACCGGTGGTGAGCGTCACGGCGCCGTTGTTCGCGGCGAGCGTCAGCGAAGCGAAGCCGCCCGGGGTCGCGCCGAGCAGCCAGTCGCCGGCGACGAGGGCGCCGGAGGTGAGGCCGCCGTCCGCCGCCGAGACGAGCGTGTAGGTCTGGTTTTCGCTGAGGCCGGCGTCGACGAGGTTGAAGGTGACCCGGTTGCCGGCGAAGAGGCTGAGCGTGCCGCCGGCCGTGAGGCCGAGGACGTCCGTGCGCAGGCCATCTCCCGCGGCCGTGAGGTCGCCGACGTTGAGTTCGAGCGTCGTGTTCGCGCCGCCCGCGGAGCCGAGCTGCAGGGAGGTGAGCGAGGTGAACGCGTTGCGGGCGCCGTCGGCGAGGCTGAGCGTCGCGGCCGCGCCGACCGTGACGGCGGTGACGGCGGACGGAGCAGAGTGGCCAGCCTCGAGGGCGAGCAGGCTGCCCGCGCCGGTGACGCTCAGGCTGGTCGAAGCGGCCAGCGGCGAACGGAAGACGAGCGAGCCGCCGGTCACCGAAGTGGCGCCTTGGTAGGAGAGGACGACGCCGTCGGCGACGACGCCCGCGCCCGCGCCGGTCTTGGCGAAGGAAAGCGCACCCGCGCCGGAATCGGTCACGGTATACGAACCGGCGCCGCCGCCGAGGATGACGGCGGCTCCGTCGGCGCCGACGGTGAGGGTCGCCGGCGTGGCCGCGGAGTTATCGATGACGAGCGTGCCGTTCGAAGTGGCGGTGAGGCCGGTGACGGTCTCGGCGCGGCCGCGGAGGTCGAAGGTCGCGACGTCGGCCGAGAAGGCTTCGGGCGCGAAGATCAGTCCGCCGGCGCCGGCGCCGTGCGGGATGACTTCGTCGGCGCCCAGGGCGAGCGTGCCGCGGCGCACGATGACCGCCGCGCCGCGTTGCGTGAAGTCGGAGGCGCCGCCGACCGCGAGGGTAAGCGTTCCGGAACCGTTCTTGATCAGGTTGAAACCATGGCCGCCCGCGCCGGTGAGGTCACCCTGGATCAAGGTGTCGCCCGCGCCGTCGACGGTCCAGGCGCCGTTGAGCGTGAGCTGGGCGGCGCGCAGGCCGCCGGCGAAGGTGACCGTCTGGCCGGCGACGTTCTGGCGGAAGGTGACGTCGGTGACGTCGCCGCCGAGGTCGACGACCTGGGTGAAGGTGAAGGCGTGGGAGCCGGCGAGCGCCTGCGTGGCGTTGTTCAGGAACGTCACGGCGCCGCCGAACGTGCGCGCGCCGCCGACCGCTTCGATCGTGGCGTCGCCGAAGCGGATGCCGACCGTATCGGCGGCGTCGGCCGAAGCCAGGCGCAGCGTGCCGCCGAGGACTTCGAGTCCGCCCGCATACGTGCCGGTGCCGGCAAGGGTGAGCGCGCCGTTGCCCGTCTTCGTCAGGATGCCCGCGCCGCCGATCGCGCCGCCGAGGGAGCCGGAGGAGACCGCGAGACGGCCTCCAGAAAGCGTGGTGGCTCCCGCGTAGGTGGCGGCGCCGACGTTGAGCGTGCCCGCGCCGGTCTTGGTGAGGGCCAAGGCGCCGCTCAGCGAACCGACCGTCGAATCCTGGGCGCCGCCGACCGTGAGGGTCGCCGCGGTCGCCGAGGCGTTGGTGACGGCGCCGAGGCCGGCGAAGCGGGCCACGCCGAGCGCGTTGCCGTCCAGGTCCAGCGTGGCGTTCGCGTCGATCCGGACCAAGGCCGCGGAGGGCAGGCCGGCGGCCACGCCCATGCGCACCGTGCCGGCGGAGACCTGCAGCGTGCCGGTGAGCGCGGAGACGGCGTTCAAGGAAAGCACGCCTGCGCCCGACTTGTTCCAGGTGCCGGCGCCGGCGAGGCCGGACGCGAAGGCGACGTCGTTGGCGCCGAGGTCGAGGCCGACGGTGAGACCGGCGGCCACCGGAGCCAGGCGCGCGGAGAGGTCGGCGGTCTGCGCGCCGGACCAGCGCAAGGTGGCGTTGCCTTGGAAGGTGATCGGGCCGGAGCCGAGCGCGCCGGAGTTGAAGGCCAGCGTACCGCCCGCGACACGGACGCCGCCGGTGAACGTGCCCGCGCCGGAAAGCGTGAGCACGCCGGCGCCGGACTTCGTCAGGCCTTGGGCGCCGGCGAGGTCGGCGGTGAACGCGCGCTCCGTGGCGACGTCGAGACCAAGGAAGGAGCCGGAGGCGAAATTACCGGAGGCGAGCGCGGCGACGACGTCGGCCTGGCCGACCGCGTCGGCGAAGGAGACCGTCGCGCCGGAAGCCGCGGACCAGCGGCCAGCCGTGGCGAGTCCATTAAGGGAGGAGGAGGCGGCGACGCGGAGCTCGCCGGCGGCGACGTTCGTCTGGCCGCTGAAGCCGGTAGAGTCGCCGGAAAGGACGAGGAGGCCAGCGCCGAACTTGGTGAAGTCGCCGCCGCCCGCGAGGCCGCCGGCGAGTCGGCCGGAAGAGACTTCGAGGACGCCCGCGCCGACCGTGGTCAGGCCCGCGAGATCGGTCGCGCCGTCGAGGCGGACGGAGCCCGCGCCCGTCTTGGCGAGCGCGCCCACGCCGGTCGTGGCGCCGGCGACGGTGAGGGACACGCCGGTCGGCACATCGAGCACGCCTCCCGACGCGGAGACGGTGAGCCCGCGGAGCGCGGAGAGCGAGAACGACGACGTGGCGCGGAGGCCGCCGCCGGCGAAGGCGAGGTTGTCCGCGTCGAAGCTGTTCGGGACGTCGCCTAGGGCGGCGTCCATCGACACGGAGACGAGGCCGCCGGCGAAGACCGAGCCGCCGCGGTAGCCGTTGCCCGTGGTCGTGACGCCCATCGCGTCGACCGGCGCGAGCGTGAGCACGCCGGCGCCTTCCTTGCGCAGGACGACGTTGCCGTCGAGCGTGCCCGCGAAGGTCGTGTCGGCGGTCTGGCGGACGGTGAGCGTGTTGAGCGCGAAAGCGCCGTTGGTCACGACGCCGGCCGCGCCGGCGAGCGAGGCCACGCGCTGGTCGTACCCGTTGAGGTCGAAGCTCGCGCTCGTGGTGCCGAGGACGAGGCCGGTCGTGACCGGCAGTGCGTCGGCGCGGCCGATCTGAAGGACGCCGTTATCGACGCGCGTCAGACCTTGGTAGGTGCTGGCGCCGGACAGCAGGATGACGTCCTGGCCGATCTTGGTGAGCCCGCCCGGTCCGGTGATGACGCCGTCGATCTGGAAGTAGGAACCGCGCAGGCCGGGGTCGGTCGGGTTGTTGGCGTTGGCCTGGTTGATCTTACCCTGGTCGTAGATGCGGGAGATGTCCCAGACGCCGTTGCTGCTGGTCGCGAAGGGCTGGCCGAGGAAGGAGTCCGCCGCGAGGTTGAGGGTGATGTCGGCGCCCAGCTTCTGGATCACCGCGACGTGATCCCAATCGCGCGGGACGTAACCCATGACCGATCCGCCGTTCAGCGTCACCGTGCGTCGGCCGGTCTGGTTCTGCATCACCTGGAGGTGCGCGCCGGCGGGGAGAGCGTAATCGCCGGCGCGGGCGCCGTCGACCGCCCAGCGCTCGAACGCGCCCGGCTGCAAGGTGAGCGTCGCGAGCGGGCTCCAGCCGGCCACGGCGATCTCGAGGGCCCCGCCCTGCTCGACCGAGGCGGTGACGCCGGCGGCGCCGAGGGAGCCGGCATGGTTGACGCGGACGGCGCCTTCGCCGACGACGAGCGAACGGCCGCCGTCGAAGGTCGCGCTGTTGTCGCCGAGGGTGAGGACGCCGTCGCCGATCTTGCTGAGGTCGAAGAGCCCTTGGTTGTCGAGCCCGCCCACGCCCGTGCCGGCGCCGAACTGGACGCCGGTGCTCGAGCCGGTGCCGAAGCTGCCGGATTCGACGAAGACCTGATAGTGGTCGTGCAGGGTGACCGCGCCCGTGCGGAGCGTGGAGCGGAAGCCGTCCACCTGCACGATCAGCGTGCCGGGCTGGCCGGTGCCGGCAACGGCGTTGGTCGTGCGGAGATGGAGGGCCGGGATCTGCTGCAGGCGGTCGGTCGCCAGGACGCCGTAGACGCGGTTGTTGTCGATCGAGGTGATCGCGCCGCCCGTCCAGGTGAAGAGGTCCGGCGAACCGCTGTTGTAGTTATACCTGACCTCGGTGAGGGAGAAAGTGTTGTCGCGGTCGGTCATGCGGCTGCCCGCGAGCGTGATCGGTCCCGTGCCTTGCGCGCCCGGGGTGAGGAACTGGATGCCGCCGCCGTTGACGATCCAGCTGCCCGCGAACTGCGGCTGATCGGAGCGGACGTTGAGGAAGGACGTGCCCGACTTGTTGACCTGCGACGCGAAGATCCGGCCGTTGATCTGCAGCGTATTGTTGGAAGCCCAGATCAGGGCTTCGCCGGTGCCGTCGCCCGCCGCGCCGAAATAGAGGTCGGCGTTGATGGTCGGAGTGTTGCCGGACTGCAGCAGGCCGCCGCTGCGGAGGGTGATGCGGTTGAAGCCGCCGTCGGCGCTGACGTTGATGTCGCGGTCGAGGCGGAGCGCGTGGAGGTCGAGGTTGGCGCCGAGCGTAGCGTTGGCGGTGCCGAGGTTGAGGATCGTCGTGCCGTCGTTCGCGGCGACCGTCAGCGTGCCGCCGGCCGAGGAGATGTAATTGGCGGGGGCGGTGCCGGTCGTGACCGGGATGAAGCCGAGGGTGGCGTCATACTTGAGGAACTGGTTGCCGACGCGCTCGGTGATCCACGGCGCGACCATGCCGTTCGTCATCAGCGTGGCGCCGTTGGCGGCCAGGAAGCGCATGGCCGAAGCGCCGCCGGCGACGCCGAGACCGGTGTTCGAGTTCGTGTTGGTGTCCATGCCCGTCACCATCAGGGTGCCGGCGCCGACGCGGGTGACGTCGCCGGTGATCAGCTCGGCGAGGAAGGCGCCGCGGCGGCGGAGGACGACTTCGGAACCGCCGGCGACGGAGAGCGCGCCGATGGTCTCGGTGTTGTAGGCGCTGGCGGCGTTGTCTCCGTAGAGTTCCAGGACGGCGGTGTTGAGCGCGATCGCGGCCGTATCGGCCCAGCGACCCTGGGTCGAGGCGGTGGACAGCGGATTGTCGTTGTCGAAACGGATGCGCGAGCCGGGGTGGAAGACCCAGGTGTTCGCGTTGGCGTCGGCCGCGCCGCGCGCGGTGCCGTTCGTGGCTTCGATGCGGACTTCGCCGAAAACGTCGACGAGGCCCGAGCCGAGGCCGGTGCGGAAGGTCGTGGCCGCCGCCTGACCGCCCTGCAGGGTCAGGACCGAACCGCGGTAACCGTCCATGTTGCGGGAACGGGTCACCAGCGTGCCGCCGCCGAAGGTGTTGGCGGAGTTGGCGCCCATGATCAGCGTCAGGTGGCCGAAGCCGGCGTTCGGCACGCCGACGACGAGGGAATTGCCGGCGCCGGCCAGCTGGGCGCCGGCAGCCGACGGGTTCATGGTCAGGGTGCCGGTGCCGCCACCGAGCAGGAACTGGGCGCCGCCGACACCCCACGGGGCGAGGCTCGCGGCCGTGAGCGTGCCGCCCGAATTGGAACCGAGATACCAGTCGCCGCTCCGGAAGGCGGCCATGTCCGGCGCGGCCGTGAAGGTGGCGTTGTTGTCGAGGGCGAGCACGCCGGCCCGGGCGCCGACCGTCGTGAGTCCGTCGTAGAGATCGTAGAGCCCGGCCTGGCCGGCGGCCGTGCTGATGCCGAGGGTGGTGAGATTGAAGGCGCTGGTGGCTCGGACTTCGAGCGAGGCGCCGCCGACGTTGGCGGCCGACCGCAGGCTGAGGACGGACGACGGGTTGACGACGACGGAGGCGCCGGCGGCGCCCAAGGTGGCGGCGTCCTGGTTGACGCGCACGGAGCCCTGCTGGATGTCGAACCGACCGGTCCAACCGCTGTTCGCGGCGTTGTTGTCCAGGTAGTAATACCAGATGCCCGCCTTGGTCAGGCGGCCCGCGCCTTCGAGGACGTCGCGGTGGAAGACGTCGGCGGAGTCGTTCTGGAGCACCGCGCTGTCGCGGACCACCATCCTGCCCTCGAGGAAGTAGTCGTCGCCGAACGAGTCGGCGTTGAAGCGGACCTGGGCGCCGTTGAGCGTGCGGATGCTGTTCGTCCCGGCGTTGGCGCCGAAGGTGCGGTTGGCGGCGGCGGAGCCGCCGTTGCGGTCGGACACGATGGTGACCGCGCCCCCGAAGACGAGGTCCTGGCCGGCGGCGGCGAAATAGGTGCGGGCGTCGTTGGCGCTGGTGCGCAGCGTGCCGTAGTTGAGGAAATAATCGCCGAGGCCGAAGACGTTGTTGGCGTTGTCGCCGAAGCCGCGGAGCTCGCCGCGCACGAGGGTGACCGGCGAGGTCAGCGCGGTGTTGTTGCCGGCGAAGCGCAGGATGCCGTCGCCGGACTTGATGATCGGGGCCGCGCCGCTGACGGCGCCGTTGAGGAGGAGGAAGCCGGAGCCGGCCTGGACGTTGGTGCCGCCGCGTTCGACGCGGAAGGCGATCGGCGCGGTGCCGCCCAGCGTGGTCGCGCCGGAGACCGCCAGGTTGTAATTATTGGCGTTGTTGCCGTTGGCGGTGTTGCCGTAGACGAACGTGGTTCCCTGCAGGGTGGACGTGCCGTCGATGGTGAGCGTCGGGATCGTGTTCGTCCGCGTGGTCGACAGGGACGCACCATCGGTGGACTGGCCGAAGATGCGGAAGAAGGGGACATCGGCGAGGACGCGGACGCCGTTCGAGTTCCAGGCTCCGTCGGCGTTGGTGGTGCGGAAGCGCAGCTCGGGCATCTGGCTGCCGTCGGTGTTCACCAACCAGTCGCCGCCGAGGGCGATCGTGGCCGTGCCCGCGGCGCCCACGCCGTCGAGGTAGAGCACGCCGCCGTTCATCTGGAGGGTGCCCGTGATCGCGTTCGTCGTGTTCGTCAGCTGGAGGTTGCCCTCGCCGTGGACCGTGAGGCCGGCGGCGGTGACGACGCCGCCCGCGCGCGTGATCAGGCCGACGCCGCTGGTGTAGAGGACGCCTTCGACCGGAGTCGTGCCGTTGCCGAAGTAGAGCGCGGTGGTGTTGAAATTGACGCGGCCGGCGGCGTTGGCGTTGATCGTGACGAGGCCGCCGCTGAGGATGTTGATCTGTCCGCCGGTGAAGGTCGTCTCGTTGTCGGTCGCGGCCGCGACGCGGAGGGCGTGGGCGGTGACGGTCCCGGTGAGGGTCGGATCGCCGAGGCCGCCGGCGAAGTTGGCGACGGACGTCGAGGTGAGGCCTGCGAGGAAGGTCTGCGCGGCGGCGGCGTCGCCCGTGGTGAAGGAAGAAGTGAACGCCGCGTTCTGGACGCCCAGGGAGGCGGAGTAGGTAAGGAAGCCGTTGCGGGCCGGGTTCAGCATCCACACCGGGAGCAGGCCGCGCGCATCGAGCATCGAAAGCCCGTTCGCGATGAAGAACTTCTGCCCCTGCAGGTCGATGCGTCCGAGTTCGTCGGCGTTCTCGCGGACGGCAAAGGTCGCCTGGCCGACGCGCGTCACGCTGGGGACGGACAGGATCATCTGGCCGTTGCCGCCGGTGCGCTCGAGGTAGACGCCGGCGCCTTGCGCGACGGTGATGGCGCCGACTTCCTCCCGGTTGACGCGGCCCGAGGCGGAGACGAACGAGATCGTCGCCCCGTTGAGCAGCAGGGGCGTCGTGTCGCCCCACTTGTTCTCCTGCTGGGCGGTCGCGAGGTTCGAGGCGTCGAGACGGCTCGCGAAAGCGGTGTCGACCACATCCGTGGCGTAATCGAAGCGCAGGCCCGAACCGGGGTAGAGGTTGACGAGGTTGACCTGGGCGCCGGAGTCGTCCGTGAAGCGTCCGGCGCCGCGGGCGTTCAGGCGGCCGTAGACATGGAAGACGGAGGTCGCCAGGTCGCCGTGGAATTCGAGGAAATTCTGGGTGTTCCCGGCTTCGCGGTTACGGAAGATCGTGGTGGCGCCGGTCCAGGTCTGATCGCCGTAGAGGCGGACGTTGGCCACGCCGTTGCCTAGGGCGAAGCCGTTCTCGAGCTGGGAGATGCCGACCTGCAGGGATGCGTTCCCGGACAAGGCGCCGGCGGACGTGATGGAGAGGGCGGCGCCGTTGGAACCGAAGAAGCGGTAGACGCCGTCGGCGCCGGCACCGAGGGTCGGAGCGGTGTAGAAGGTCGTCGAGGCCGCCGCGAGGCCCCACTGGCCGTTGCCGACGAGGGACTGGTCGAGCACCGTCGCGAAACTGCCGTCGTTCATCTGCAGCGCCAGCGCGCCGACGCTGGCGGAGCGGAGCCCGTAGGCGGCCGGCGCGGCGTCGGTGCCGAGCTGGACGGTGGTGAGGGTCGTCGCGAGGGTACCGAAAAGCTGGACCGTCGAGCCTCCGGCGGTGAGGACGTTCGAGGGCGCGTTGAGGCGGATCGTCGTGCCTCGGTTGATGACGATGTCGCCGGTGCCGGCGTTGGCGGAGGAGAGCGGGACGAAGGTCGTGCCTTCGAAGCGGATGTCGTCCGTACCGCGGGAACCGAAGAGGAGCGTGCCGTCGGTGGCGACCAGGCCGCCGTCCCAGGCGCGATTATCGGCGCCGATCGCGAGGTCCGAACCGCCGCGCTTCTCGAGGGCGTAAGGTCCGGTGATCAGGCCGGCCAGGACGAGGTTGTTGTCCGTCTGGATGCGGGAGAAATTAGTGAGCGTCGTGACGCCGTCGAAACGAGGGACGTAGGCGTTGTCGTTGTTGGTGAGGAAGCGCTGGAGTCCCAGGCTCAGGCTGCCGAACGTCAGCAGCTTGTTGGCGCCGCCGCCCTGGCTGCGCACGGTGTTGAGGATCGAGTCGCCGCCGCCGGCGACGATGTCGTAGCCGAGCGCGATGCGCTGCAGGTTGCCGGTGCTGTCGCCGTTGACGCGCACCGAGAAGGTGCCTCCACGCAGGAAGACATCGGTCGAACCCGGCAGAGTCGGGGCGAAGCCGAGCGGTCCGCCCCAGCTCTGGTCACCTCCGATGACGGTGAGGGTGCCTTGGTCGACGAAGGCGCGGTCGAGGGAATTAGCACGGGTCGGCTCCCAGTTGTCGAGCGTCAGCGTACCGCCGCCGACCTTGATGAGCGTGGAGCCGGCGCCGCCGACGATCTGTCCGGAATAGGTCCAGCTGGAGCCTTGGCGGCCGACGGTGAGCGTCGCGCCTTCCATGAGGAGCGTGCCGCCCATGTTCTGGACCGGGCTCTGGACGAACGAGCCGCCCAGGTTGCCGAACTCCTGGCTGAGGCCGTTGAGTTCGACGACCGCGCCGGGATGGATCTCGACGGAAGCGCCGACGACGGCGTTCAGGTTACCGGTGGTCCGGAAAGCATCCGCGACGTCCAGCGAAAGGGTGCCCTGGGTGACGCGGACATTGCCCTGCAGCGACGACGAAGCCGTCAGCGAGGCCGTACCCGGACCAAACTTGGTCAGGACGGTCCCGAAAGTGTTGGTGGAATTATTACGGGTGTTCGTGAGCCCGACGCCGAGGGTCGAGAGACCCGCCGCGTCGACGTAGAGGCTGAGCGCGTTGGTGCCGAGGTGCAGGGCCGAACCGGCGGAGCCCGTGAGGTCCGCGCCCGCGTTGAGGATGATGCCGGCGAGGCCGAGGGAACCGGACGGAGCGGCGCCCACGCGCAGGGTACGGCCGGCGAAGTCGACGCCTTGGTCGGCGACGAACGCATAGACGGAACGGTCCGCGGTGAGCAGCGAGGCCACGCCGCGCGCGTCGAAGACCTGCGTGGCGCCGGCGGCGAGGTCGAGGTCTCCGGTTCCGCCGAAGGCAGCGGTGACGACGCTTCCTCCGGCGTAGCCAGCGTAAGTCGCGGCGGTCGAGGAGCCCGAGCCCTGGATGACGGCCCACGGCCCGATGAGTCCGTTGACGAGCGTCGGAGCGGCCGTGAAGACGACGCGTTCGTTCGTCGCGCCGCCGAGGTCGGTCTCGACGCCTTTGAGCGTCAGGGTCGCGTTGGCCGTGCGCGTCAGCGAACCGAAGGTCTTCGTGGTCGGCTGGCCGCCGGCCTCGATCACGAGGGTGGCGTTGCCGCTGTTGACGGTCAGGGCGCCGGTGGTCGTGGTCGTGCTGGCCGCGCCGGTCGCGTTGACGAGACGGAGCGAGCCGTCGGAGACGGTGAAGGCGGTGTTGACGCCGAAGGGACTGCCGGAGGCGACGGCGCGTCCGACCAGCTCGCCTTCCGAGACGGCGATGGCGCCGGTGAAAGCGTTGCCCGCGGCCGGGGCGAGGATGACGCGCCCCGCGCCGACCTTGGTGAGGCCGCCGACGCCGGAAATGGCGCCGGAGAAGGTGACGTCGCCGCCGACGGCCGCGGTGACGGCCACGCCGCGCGTCAGGGTCAGCGCCCCGGAGAACAGCTTCGCGCCCGCGTCGAGGCCGCCGAGAGTCTGGGTGCTGCCGGAGGAGGTGTTCTCGAACCCGCGAGCGAGCGTGCGCACGCCCGAGGCGAGGATCTGGGCGAACGTGTTGCCGCGGAACTGGACCGCCGTGGCGCTGTTGCCGAAGGCGGAGTCGTTGCCGGCTACCACGTAACCGTTGGAGACGGTCGTGCCACCGGTGTAGGTGTTGGCGCCGTTGAGCCAGAGCACGCCCTGGTCGTTCTTGCCGAGGGCGTTGGCTCCGGAGATGACGCCGTTGACCGTGAGCAAGCCGCTGCGCGGACGCAGGTCGATGCTCCGGTTGAGCACGATGTTGCCGAGCTGGTAACGGTAACCGTTGAAGGCGTCGAAATACAGGGCGCTGTTGCCGCCGCCGCCGGCGCCGTAGGTGCCGGCGTGCCCGACGGTGATCGTCGGCAGGACCACGACGCCGTTCTCGTTGCCCGGCGTACGCGCGCCGGCGACGAAGATGCGGTTGGAATTGTCGTTGCCGCCGGAGGTGCTGATGCCGGCGTTGGCCACGACGAACGGCGCCGAGCCGTCGAAACGGAATTCCAGGCGGGCGGTGCGGTCGCTGTTGGCCGCCAGTTCGATGCTGGTGGAGGCGAGGCCGGCGGCGCCGACGTGGCCGAGGACGAGCCTGCCCTGCTCGACCATCGTGTTCCCGTCGTGGAGGTTGTCGGCGTTGAGGATGAGCACGCCGCCATTGCGCTTGCGCAGCACCTGCGCGCCCGTGCTGCCGCCGTCGATCACGCCGTTGATCGTGACGATCCCGTTGGCGCCGGTGTTGGTGTTGTCGTCGCCGACGTCGAAATAGAAATTTCCCGCCGCGCCGAGGTTCGGGGAGACAGTCCCGTTGATGACGAAGTCGGCCCAGTTGCCGCCGTTCGCACGGAAACTCAGGACGCGATTGTTGCCGGTGTCGCGGTCGCCGATGACGACGGAGCCCAGCGCGAGCGAGACGAAGCCGCCGCCGCCGAGGGAGTTGGCGCGGATCGTGCCCGTGCCGGAAGCGACGTCGAGACGGCGGAAAGCATACTGCGAGTCCGTCCCGCCGAAAAGGCCCGCGGCCGTCGAGAGACGCAGTTCACCGGTGCGTAGGAAGACCGTCGAGGAGCGGGCGACGCCGAGCGCGCCGTCGACGCCCACCTGGAGGATGCCGCCCTGTCCGAGCGTGACGCTTCCGGTGAAGCCCTGCGCCTGGGGGATGTAGATGATGCCGTCGGTGTAGTTGCGGTCATTGGCGTCCGGAGCGCCGACGATCAGCGGGAAGGCGCCGCGCAGGACGTTGGCGCCGGCGATGGTGAACGTGCCGCCGGTGTTGCTGTGGCCGCCGAGACGGAAGGCGGTCGTGCCGCCGCCGGAGGGAGAAAGGGTCGCGCCTGTGAAGGTCGCGTTGCCTGAATCGGCGCCGAACCAGGCTTCGACGTTCGGCGACGTCGCGCGGACCTGCGCCATGAGGTCGGCCTGGAAATCATTCAGTCCGCTCAGCGTGATCGCGACGCGGCGGGCCTGGCCGCCTTGATTGTTCGCGATGAGGAAATTGAGCCCTCCGCCGAGCAGGTCGCCGCCGGTGCCGGTCAGCGAGCTGATCGTGACGCCCGCGCCCGTGCCATAACCCGAACCCAGCGTGAGCGCCGCAGGGGTGTCGTTGTTGGTGTTCTGGAGGATGACCAGCTGGTTGGCGCCGATGTTGGCGGGCGCTTCGACGCGCAGGCGGGCGCCCGCGTTGATCTGGATGTCGCTGCCGACCACGTCGGCGCCGGCGCGGCCCGCGCCGGTGAGCCACAGTTCGCCTTCGTTGATCTGCGTGCCGCCGGCGTAGCTCTTCGGATCGGTGAACCAGAGGATGCCGGCTCCGCGGCGGATGAGGGTGCCGTTGGTGATGTCGCCCGTGATGAAGCCGATCGCGCCACGGCCGGCGGCGGAGGCGTTGCCGTCGAGGCGGAGGTAGCGCTGCTCGCCGCCGAGGTCGAGTCCGTTGACGAGCGTGACGGCGTGCGTGGAGTTGCCGCCGTTGAGGGTGAAGATGCCCGGATTGAAGAACGGGCTGCCCCAATGGATCGTCTCGCCGGTGCCGCCGAAGTCGACGCGGATGGGCGCGCCGTAGGCGCCGAAGCCCGAGCCGACGCCGCCGGTGAAACGCACCTGCCCGGAGCCCGTACCTAAGGCGCGGACGAAATCGCGGTCCGTCTCGTAGACGGCCTGCTGCGACACGGAACCCGCGAACACGAGGTTGGCCGCGGAAAGGGCCGGCGCGGCCGTGCGCGCGCCGATGACGTCGCGCAGGGAGCCTTCGTTGAGGAACGTCGCGCCGGTGTAGGTCGAGGTCGCGAAGAGCGACGTGACGCCGGCGGAGGTCTTGACGTAGGAGACCGGGTTGGCGCCGTTGTCCGTGATGACGGAGGCGATCGAACGGGAGTTCCAGGCGAGGTCGTAGAGATGGTAGTCGCCTTCCGCGCCGGCGGTGAGGAAGGGCACGTTGATCGCATGCCCGCCACCGCTGGACAGCAGGCCGCCGGAGGCGATGACGAGTGTCGAGTTCGCGGCGCCCGTCAGGGTCCGGCCGGTCGAGCCTTGCAAGTTGAGCGAGCGGATCGTCGTCGCGCCCGCGCCGAGGGCGACGTTACCGGCGGTCACCTTGACGTGCTGCGTCGGCGTCCAGGTGCCGACCGCCGTGTCGACGGCGTAATCGGCCGCGACCATCGCGGTGTAGCCGAAGCCGCCGGCCGACGGGGCGACATATTTCAGGAATTCGGCGTTGGTGTAGGCCCAGCCGCCGATGAACGGGACGTTGGCGGTGAGGCTACGGTTGATGACCTGGTAGCGGGTGCTGAGGCCGAGGTCGGTGGCCGCCGAACCGTCGCCCGAAACGAGGAGCGTCGCCGAGGGGTCGGTCCGGTTGATGGCGGCGAGGCTGACCGAGCGCACGACCGAAGCGCTGGCGTTGTCGCGCTGGTCGATCAGCGTCTGACCGCCGACCAAGGTCAGCGTGCCGAGGACTTCGCTCCAGTTGACGGCGTTCTGGCCGGCCGTGCTGTTGTTGAAGGAATTGTTCTCGACGCGGATGCGCGAGCCCCGGGAGACGATCGGCGCGACGTCGCTGAAACGGTTCTGCTGGGCGGAGGCGCCGAACGAGAGCAACACCTGCAGGGTCGTGTTGCGGAGATTGAGGCCGGCGACGGACTGATACGGATTGGCACCGCTGGTCGGATCGTTGACGTCGACGCGGACCTCGCCGAGAAGCGATGTGATCGGACCGGAGTAGGTCGAGGCGTTGCCCTGGAGCCGCAGGCCGCTGATGCCGTAGTGGACGAGCGGATTGGCCCCGAGCACGCGGGAGGTCGTACCGAAGCTGACGAAGTTGGTGCCGCCCGCGGTCAGCGTGGCGTCGAGGTCCCAGACGCCGTTGAGGCCGATCAAGCCGGCCATGTCGGTCTGCACGCGCGTGGCGGAGACCAGGTCGACGTTGCCGTTCACGTTGGCGCCGTTGGCGCCCATCATCATTCGGAGCGCGCCGTTGCCGCCTAGGCCTCGTCCGGCCAAGCTGAGATTCTCAACGAGCGTGACGGGCGAGCTGCCCGCGTTGACCGGGCCCAAGGCCAGCGTCGCGCCGCTTGCGACGGTCGTTCCGGCCGAACCAAACACGCCGAGCTGATCGTGGGTGTTGGCCTGACCCGCCACGAGAAGCATGCCTCCGAGGACGGAAGTCTCGCCTTGGTAGGTGTTATGACCACGGAGGACCAGCAGCCCGGAGCCTTGCTTGGTGAGACCGCCGCCGCCCGAGATCCCGCCACGGACATTGAGGATACCGGCCAGATCGAAGGTCGTGGTCGAGCCGAGCTGCAAAGTGGAGTTCACCGCCGTCCTGGCTCCCTCGGACTGCGTCACGGAGGGCGTCGCGCCGGTGAGCGTGAGCGTGCTGTTGGCGATCGTCGTGAGGCCGACGGCGCCGAAATGAAGTCCGCCGACCGAGAAGGGAGCCGCGAGATTGACCAGGCCTCCGGCACCGATGAACGAAGCCGTGTCGCCGTTGGCGTTGTTCCAGGCGACGTCGGCGGAACCGTCGAACCACTTGGCATCGGTTGCGCCCCAGACACCGGCTCCACCCAATCCGGCGCCCGTCATCAGGTTGTTACCGGCGGCGGTGGCATCACTATCCCAATACAGATTGGCGGCCTTCGCCTGAGGTGAATTCACTAGCCCACCCCCGATCATCACCGCCGCCACCATGAGGGAGGCGCGGGAGAGCAATCGGTTAGGTTTGCGGGGTGAGGCGTACATCAAAAAGTTACTAGACAACTAAATGACACGAATTTGCGGTGCTTGGGGTCGGCGCCGCCCTCATATGAATGACCTAGAATCTCCCCCCATCAACCGATAAATCGGTTTAATCGTCATTTAGGGCTGTTTTCTACGATTTACCCCTCCATGAAGTCTATTTTACGATTTATTACCGTCATTTAATCACTTAAGATGCTGTTCGTTAGAGAGATATGGAAAATAAGAGGTTAAAGCGGTTGGGGGTAAGCGGTTGGGCAGCCGCCCCCTGCCTCCAGGTAGGGTCGGGACCGCGTCACGACCTAGCTGCCCTGGGTAGGGCTGACCAGCCTTGGTCAGCCGAGGTAGGGGCACGATTCATCGTGCCCTCCTATCATAGGAGGGCGCGGCGTAGCCACGCCCCTACCCTTTCGGCCACCATCCGGCGGCCGAATCCCTAGGGCAGCACGCGGTGCTGCCCCTACCCATGTCAGGTTGAAGCGGTTAGCGGTTAGCGGTTGGGGCGGCTGCCTCCCTGGCCAACTTGTCAACAGGCCAACTCGTCAACTAACGACGCCTCTCCTCTGGTCCACGGGGCCTCTGGGCCTCAGAGCCTCTTCACTCCGCTTTCGTCGCCTGACGCCGGCGCCGACGGATCGCGGCGGCGGCGAGCGCGAGCGCGCCGCGGCCGAAGCCGTAGGTCGAGGGCTCGGGCACGGCCGTCAGCGTGCTCGCGCCGTTGGTCTGGTTCCAGTCGATCGACCAGAGCGCGGCATTGGACGCACCTCCTCCGGTGTAGGTGAAGTCGGTCAGGTCGAACTGGAAGACGTCGCTGATGTTCAGCCCGCTGTTGAGGAGCACGCCCGAGGCCCCCGCCTGCACGGAGGCGAACTCGAAGGTCCGGATGGATGAGACGCCGTTAGGCGCGCCGAAGTTGAGCGCGGCGCCGAGCGTCACGCCGTCCGCGGTCAGCGAGTTGATCTTCAACGTGATCTTGTTGTTCGCGTCCGCTCCGGTGAGGTCGAGGCTGCCGCTGATCACGAGCTTGTCGTAGCCTCCGGGTCCGGGGCCGGCCTGAGCGTCCTGTACTTCCCAGAGGAAGGTGGTGTTACCGACCAAAGTCATGGAGGCAGCGGTCATGATGCCCGGCGAGTTGCCTGGAGCGATGGTCGATCCCGTCGAAGCCGTGACCGCACCTAACGTGCCGGAACCTCCGAGCGTCGCGCCGGAGCCCAGCGCGATGTTGCCCAACGTGCCGTTGACGGACAGGGTTCCCGTGGAGACCGCGACATTCAGGTTCGGGGCGCTGACGGCCGCGGCGATCCTGAGCGTGCCGGCGCCTTCCTTCTGGAGCGAAGCACCGGCGCCCATCGTCGGGGCGGCAGCAAAGGTGACCGTGTTGTTGCCGAGGTCGAGCTTGGCGACCGCGTTGGCGGCGACGGTCAGATTGGAAGAGAAGTCGTTGGTGTTGCCGGACTCCCAGCGGATCTTGGCGCCGTTCGCCACCTCGATGACCGCGCCGGAAGGCAAGGCGCCCGACTCGAGGCCGATGGTGGCGCCAGCCCCCGCGTCGATGCGGACGTCGTTCTTGAAGCGGTTGGCGGAGCCGCCGAGGATCCAGGTGCCCGCGCCATCGACGGCGAGATTGGCCAGAGGGTTGCTGCCGTCGGCCAGGCCGGAGGCGAAACGGTTGACGAGGCCGGCGCCCGCCGAAAGCGAGAGAGCGGGCTCCGCGCCAGTGGTGGCGAACTTCGACTCGGTCGTGAACACGAGCGACCCCGTGCCGCTGGCCGCGATCGTGGCGGAGCCGCCGATGGTGAAGCTGCGCGTCGTGACGGTATTGGTGCTGCCGGTGAATTCCAGCGTGGCGCCGGAACCGAGGACGAGGTTGTCCGGGTCGCTCAGCGTCGAGACTCCCAGCGAGCTGCTGGTGTCGTCAAGGAAGGCCGCCTTGATGACGGCGGTCTCGCCCGTGACGGCGGTGGCTCCCGTGTAGAAATTAGCGGTCGTGAGGGTGAGCTCGCCGCCGGTGCGGGTAAGGTCCTCGGCGCCGGTCAGGACGGTGTTCACGACAGCCGGAGCGGAAGGCGAGACCGAGGTGATGGGCACGCCGCCGGTGACGGTGCCGAAGCTGGTGCCATCCGTCTGTCGGGTGATGACGTTGGTGATGCCGAAGCTGCCCAGGTTCAGCGTGGCCCCGACCGCGACGCTGACCGGGCCGCTGCCCAGCGAACCGACATCGAGGATGGTCAGCGAACCCGCGTTGATGGTCGTTCCGCCGGCGAAAGTGTTGGCGCCGTTGATGGTCAGCGTGCCGCTCGACGCCTTGATCAGGCTGCCACCGCCGCCGAGGGTTCCGGCGAAGGTGCCTTCATTGACGGTGAGTACGGTCGTATTGCCGAGGGTGATCGTGCCGTCCGTCAGCGTGCCGATCGAAGACGTGGCGCCGTTGAGGATCAACGTGCCGGAGGTCAGGGTCGTGATCGTGGCGACGCCGGTCACGGTGGTCGTGCCGCCGTTGATGGTCGTCACGTTGGCGGCGCCCGTGATCGTGTTGGTGCCGCCGGTGACGGAAGCGGAAGAGAGGGAGCCGAGTACGTTCGTGCCCGCGGTGATTTCACCGGTGAGCTGGCCGGTCACCGTGACCGAGCTGCTGACGTTGCCGATCATCGAACCGGCCGTGACCGTGCCGCCGGTGACATTACCCGTGAGCGCGCCGGTGACCGTGACCGTGCCACCCGTGATGTTGCCGGTCAGCGAGCCGGCGGAGACCGTGCCGGCGCTGACGTTGCCCGCGATGGAACCAGCCGTGACCGTGCCGCCGGTGATATTCGCGCCGAGGGCGCCGACCACGGTGATGTTACCTTCGGAGACGCCGGCCGTGATGTCGGCATCGCTGCCGAAGCGGGTGCGGCCGGAGCCGGCGAGTGAGGCCAAGATGATCGTGCCCGTGGAAGCCGTGAAGTTGAGGGCGGCGGCGGCGGTGCCGGCGTTGGTGACCGCGCCGGCGATGTTCAGATCGGCGGCGGAGATCGTGGCGGTCGCCGAGGCGTCGAGCGCGAGCGTGGCGGCCAGGTTGTAATTCACCGCCGAGAAGAGGGCGCCGTTGACCGTGATGCCCGAGGTGGCGGACAGGGCGCCGGAAGTCGCGGTCAGCGAGCCTGCCGAGACGAGGGTCGCGCCGGTGTAATTATTAGCACCCGAGAGGGTCAAGTTGCCCGCTGCCAGCTTGGTAAGTCCGCCCGAACCAGAGATGCCGACGCCGATTGCGAAAGCATCGGAACGGCTGATGGCGAGGGTGCCGTTATTGACGATCGCTCCCGCACCAAGCGCACCCGTCGTTCCGCCTGCTCCGACCTGAAGCGTGCCGGCGGAAATGGTGGTGATGCCGACATAAGCCGCCGTTCCGTCAAGGATGAGCGTGTCAACGCCGGTCTTGGTCAGTCCTCCGGTGCCGTTGAGCGCGCCGATGTTCCGCAGGGTGCCGGACTGGGCGGTGAAGGTGATTTCCTTGGAAGCCTCGCCGATGGCGAATCCATTGACGTTCATGATACCTCCGTTGAGCGTGATGGTGGCGCTCTCGGTGCCCGCACCACCCGAACGAATGATGTTTCCGGCCAACGACAGGGTGCCGCCTGTGATGCTGAGACTGGCGGTGGCGCTGCGTCCGCTGCCGGCATTGGCCATGTTAAGGGCCGTACCGGTCCCTGTGCCAAGGGAGACGGAGCCTCCGGCGACATTAAAGACGGCGCTGACGGTTCCGCCCGCGCTGGTGTTGACCGCCATATTGACGCTGCCGATATCCACCGAACCGCCACCGATAGACAAGGTCGCCGAACCATTACCCGTCCCAGCTCCAGTCCGGCTGGCGATCACCAAGGCGCTCACGTCAAGCGTTCCTTGATCAAACGTTAACGTCCCCGTCGCGGCACCGGTACCAACGGACCTGGCTCCCATGGTCAGGGTGCCAACGAACAGATCGGCCCAATGCCCGGCGAGGATCATGGATCCCGAGATGTCGCCAGCCGTATTGCCCGAAGTATTCACCAGATTGAGCGTCGCCCGGCCGATGCCATTGGCGGCACGAAGCTTCAACATGCCCGTGACGTCAGATGGGTCAAAGACGATGCTTCCGCTCGAGCGGATGGCACTGCCGGCCGATCCGACGTTGAGGGTGTCAGCGTTGAAGACATTGTTGACGTTGCCTAGCGTCAACACATGGACTTGGCTTCCGCCCGTACCATCACCTATGCGCAAGGTTGCCGCGGTGATGGTGCTGGTCTGAGCAAGTCGGAGGGTCGATGTGCTGTTGCCAGTCCCGGTGTTAAGGTCCCCCAAGCGGAAAACGCCGGAGCCAAGGTTAGCCGTGAAGCTGGCAAGCCCGCTGAAATCCACGTCAACACGGTTCTCGTTGTCGACAGTCGCGGCGCCGACCTGGAAGTTGCCGTTGTTGCTATTCACCACCAACGAACCCCCGCCGGTTACGCTGAAGTTAGTGTCGCTCTCGTTGACGTTCACGCCAATCGTAACTGCCCCGTTGATGGTCAGCGATCGGCCGGAGGCGACCAAGATGCTGTTGTTGACCAAGTTGTTGTTGGTCTGGACCGTGAGCGACCCGACCGTTTGGTTGAAACCGTTCAGATCGAGCGTACCCGCCGTCGCACCCGTGCCTAGGCGGAGCGCAGTGGTCACCGGCAAAGCGTCGCTGACTCCGAGGCGAATCGTGCCGTCATCCACCTGGGTGGCTCCCGTATAAGCGTTAGCCGACGCAAGCACCCAGGTGTTCGCGTCGGCCTTGTTGAGCGTCATCACGCCACCGAGTTCGGTGAGCGCGCCGATCGAATTGGCGAGGGCGGCGTCAGAGGTCCCGCGTAGCGTGAAAGTCTTGTTGCCAGCCATCTCGAAGCGCGCGCCCGAGGTCAAGGACAGCGCCCCGGTGCCGTTGGCGAAGACGGAAATCGTGCCGGTAGTGCCCTGTAGTCCGATCGCCCGGTCAGTGCTGTGGCCTGAACCAGTGTATCTAAGTCCGGCCCCATTGGTCGTAAGGCCCATACGAATCACACCGTTCTCGGCATTGGTCGGCGCACCCAAGGAACTGGCGCCCCCTCCGACGTTCGCGATGCTGTCGAAGACCAGCGTCCCGGCGGTGACTTCGGTGGTGCCGGCATAGGTATTGGCTCCGGAAAGGGTGAGTACGGAAGACTGCGACTTGGAAAGACCCAAGGGGCCGGCGAGCACCGCGGCGACGGCGAGGTCGGTAGTCTGCCCGAAGCTGAAACCTTGGCTGGCGGTGATGACACCCGTACCCGTGATGACGGGCGAAGCGCCCGCCGTGGTCAAGGTGCTGACGGTCAAGGACCGCGACCCGATGTCCAAGGAGGCGCCGGCGTTGATCGTCAAGGAGCCTCCCACGCCGAGTGCGTCGTTGGCCCCGAGGGTGATCGTCCCTGCGGAAAGGGTAGCTCCGCCCGTGAAGGACGCCGCGGCGTTGAGCGTCAGGTTGCCCGTGCCCAGCTTGGTGAAGCCGCCTGCGCCGGCTCCGAGGGAGCCAGCCAGGACAAGGTCGACTCCGTTCGTGTCGATCGAGCCACCGCCGGAAAGGAAGGAGATCGTGCGCTGGCTGAGGTCATCGGCGAAACCGGCGCCGAGGCGCAGCGCGCCGCCGGCGAAGATGAGCGCGCCGGTGTTGCCGCCGATGTTGTCGAGGTCGCCGATCTGCAGGACGCCCTCGTTGATCGTGGTGCGGCGGGCGGCGCCGCCCGCCGTGTTGGCGCCGGAAAGGACGAGGACGCCGCGGCCCGACTTCGTGATGTCCGCGGCGGAGGTGAGCGGCGAGGAAACGGTGGCGGTCAAGACCGGCGTATTGGCCGCCGAAGACGGATTGACGACGTGGATCACGTACTCTCCCGAGGACCCCGCGGTGATGCCGTCGTTGAATCCGCCCAGCGAGACCGCATGGACCGAAGAGGCGGCGGCCGAGGGATTCAGGGTGAACATCATCGCCCCGCTGGCCAGGCCGAGCGTCGCGCCGGCGCCGGCGCCGGCGACCGCCAGCGTGGAGGCCGCGGTGCTGTTATTATGGATGATGAGGGAATTGGCCGACAGCGAGGCGAGAGAACCGAGGTCGGCGAGGAGGGATTCGCGCACGTTATGGCCGGTGGCGGCCGTCGCGAAGGTCGAGAACTCGCCGGCGAGCGAAAGCGGCACGAGGCCGCGGTTGTCGACATAGCTGACGAATGTGTTGCCCATGTTGGCGTCGGTCAGGCCCGCGGAGATGGTCTCGCCGATGGCCCAGGGGAAGATGCTCACGTTCTTGGCCGTACCGCCGATCGTGCCGCCGCCGCCGATGTTGGCGGAAATCAGGGCGGCGTCGTTCGCATCCGCCACCTTGAACTGGGAACGGCCGTTGGCGTCGGAGGTCGCGCCCAACGTCCGCCCGCGGACGTTGAAGGTGGCGTTGTTCTGACGGACCCAAGAATCGGCGATGTAAGCCGTGAAGGCGCTCGAACCGCTGCTGGCCTCGAGGCTGGCGTAATTCGCGCCGCTCGCGAAGGTGAGCGCCCCGATCGTCTCGGACTCGTTGCCGTTGTTGTCGCTGCGGATGGAAAGACCGCGGGCGATGGTCGTGCCGCCCCAGGCGCCCGCCGCGGAATTGACCGTGAAGCTCGCCGTATCCGCGATACGGTCGTTGGGCGCCGAGTCGTCGTTGTTGTCGAGGAGGAACGTCCCGCGGCCGTTGATGGTGAAGGCGGTCGCGCCGCCCAGGCGGGCGGTGGAGCCGCTCAGCTGGAACAGGCCGCCGTTGACGAGCACGGACCCGGTGAAGGTCGTCGTGCTGGACTGGCCGTTATAGTTGAAGTTGGAGTTGCTCACCGCCGACATGACGATCGTCCCGCTGCCGGCGAGCATGCCCGAATACGTGGTGCCGGAGGTCTGATTGAAGGTGAGGGTGTGCACGCCGATGTCCATCAGGCCGAGGTCTTGCTCCGTCTGGCGGCTGCCGCCGCCGAGGCGGCCGATCGTCTCGCTCGAAAGCAGCTGGACGGTCGAGGCGCGGCGGTCCGTCAGATTGACCAGCGAGGTGTCGCCGATCGCGTTGCCGCCGACGACGCGAAGGACGCCGCCTTGGACCTCGGTGGTGCCGGTGTAGCGGTTCTGGCCGGCGAGGACCAACACGCCGTTGCCGGCCTTGGTCAGCGACTGGCTGCCAAGGATGTCGGCCGAGACTTCGAACGGCTGCGCGCTGTCCTGGATGAAGATGAGCTCGGCGACGTTGGACGCGGTGGCGCCGGAGAACAGGGTTCCGTTCGCGATGCCCGGCGTGCCGCCGACGTTCGCGGTGACGAGGACGCCCCCGCTGCCGATTCCAAGGACGCCGGCTCCCCCGAGGACGAGGTCCGAGCCGGCGGCGGCGTTGAAACGGAGGCTGTTCGGATAGGCCGCGGCGAGCGTGCCGGTGAAGCCGGCCGCGTCGGACGCGTTCTCGCCGAGGACCCAGGTCGAGACCTGATCCTTGGTCGCGGTGACCGCGGCGACGATGTTGCCATCGGCGGCGCCCGCGGCGTTCCGGCCGAAGAAGACGCCGCTGCCGTCGTCGACGGTCAGCCATCCGCCGAGGATGGCGTTTTCGCCGGAACCCAGGGTGTTCAGCGTATCGGTGGTCACCCCGTTGGCGGCGCCCTGCGTGCCCGTCGGGAGGACGACACGCAAGGTTCCGTCCTGCGAATTGATGGCGCGGGTGATGGCGTTGAGGTTCAGGACGAGGCCCTGCCCCGCCCCGGCGTTGAGGCTGATGACGGCCGAGCCGCCGTTGCCCAAGGTGAAGCTGCCCACGCTCTGACTGCTGGCCGCCCCGGCGTTGCCGATCAGGGTCAGGTTGGCTCCGCGCATCTCCAGCTGGGAGGCCGCGCGCAGCTTCGGGGTGTTGCTGACGGTGTAGTCGAGGACGACCGTGCCTTCATAGAAGATGTTCGCGCCCGTCGAGGTCAGACCCGAGTTGTCGCCCTTGAAAACCACGGTGCCCAGGGAGAACTTCTCCAGGGTCGAGGTGCCGTCGCTCGCGAGGTTCGCGTTGATGGCGCCGCGGAAAAGGTCGATCGCCCCGCCGCGGACCAACAAGGTGCCGGTTCCGTCGACCTGGCCGTCGAAACCTGAGGCGCGCTGGCCGAGGTCAAGACGGGGCGTCTCGAGGTTGAAGGCGTTGAGGTTCAGGATGCCCCTGCCGGCGGCGACGCCGGAGGCGTTGTCGGCGAGAATGATGAAGTCCAGGGAGCCGCTGTTGAGCGGACCGAAGACGTCGCTTGCCAGGAGGTTGATGGTCGCGCCGCTTCGCGCGTAGAGTCCGTTGCTGGTGCCCGAGGTGAAACTGGCGACGCTCGTCGCGCCGAGGTTGAGGACGGCCGCGGATCCGGTCACCACGATGTCGTCCGCGAGGACGCTGGCGGTCCCGGAGAGCGTCCAGACGCCCGAATTGACGTAGAGGTCGGAAGCCGCGCCCGTCTGGGCGATGCCGCCGGCGAGGAAGCCTTCCGCGCCGGCAGCGCCCACCAAGGTGAGCGAGGTGTCCAAGGTCTGGGTGATCGCGCCGGCGAAGGTCGCCGTCGCGCCGGAGGCGCCGTTGGCGGAGATCGTGGCGTTGCCGGCGGCGATCGTGCGGTTGGTCGTCTGGCTGGCGTCACCGACGAAACGGAGGATGCCGCCGGAGAGCGAGAGCGCCGAACCTTGTCCTAGGTTGCTGGCGCCTCCGCCGATGTTGCTCATGGTGCCGAACTCAACGACGCCGTCGGTCACGGTCAGGCTGCCGGTGAACGTGTTCGCGCCGGTCAGCCGGACGATGCCGTTCGTCTGGCCCCAGCCGCCGAGGTCGTCGTTGACGGTGAGGGTCCGCGCGCCCCCCGTCTCGCCGATGGCACCCGAAATCGTGAGGATACGGGCGGCGTTGTTCGAGACGGAGATGCTTGCGTTGCCGGCGAGAGTGACCGCTCCGGCGAGGTTCAGGCGGGCCAGCTGGTCGGGCAGGGCCGCGCGCAGCGCCGAACCTGCGCCAAGGGTGACCGCGCCGTTCTGGTTGACGACGAAATCGGTGACCTGCGTGCCGGTGGTGTTGTCGACCTGGAATTCGCCGACGGCGGCGGCGGCCAGCGTCAAGGCTCCCGCCCGGTTGATCGTCTGGCCGTCCACGCCCTTGACGATGTAACGTCCGAAGCTGTTGAAGATGATGTTGGCGGGGGCCACGGTCGCGCTGGCGGCGGCTTCGACGCTCACGGTACCGCGGTTGAAAAGCAGGTCGCCGGACCAGCTGCCGCCGGCGTTGTTGATCGTGAGGGTGCCGGTCAGCTGGTTGCCACCGGTGCCGGGATCGTTGTTGCTGTCGACCGTCAGGGACCCGGTGCCGCTGAGCGGGCCGGACAAAGTGATGCTCCGGGCCGCGTTGGTGGCGGGACCGTTCGCGTCGGCCATGTTGATGGTCGAGGCCGCGGTGACGGCGACGGCGCCGCCATAGGTATGGTTCGCAAGGCTGGCCGAAAGCGCGCCGCCGTTGAGCGTCAGCGGGGTCGGCACGGAGCCGGCCGTGGCGTTGGCCAGATAGAAAGCGCCGCCGTTGAGGGTCACGTTGGCGACGTTGGCGTTGGCAAGCGTGCCGAGGGAGGCGACGTTCTGGATTTCAAAAGCGCCGGCGTTGACGATCAGATCGAATCCTTGACTGGTGTTGAAGGTGGCGTCCGCGGCGGCCGCCAACACGACCTTCCCGGCGCCGGCCTTGGTGACATCGGCGTTGCCCAGGATCACGCCGCCAAAGGTAAGGGTGGCGGCGGCATCCGCGACAGTCCAGGTCTGCGCCCCGCCGATCTTGTAAGCGCCGCCGAGCGTGACCGTGGCCGGGGCGCCGGCGGCGAGGGTGATGAAATCGGAGACCTCGAGGCGGCTGGATGCGTTGGCGCCGGTGTTGATCGTGACGGACGTCGACGTGGTCGTACCCGGCTCGAAGGTGAGGGAATTGACGCGATAATTCTGCTCCAGCGTGGTCACGAGCGCCCCGGTAGCACCGTTATGGGAGAAGACGACGTCCGTGCCGGCTCCAGGGAACGACGTGGAAGCGAGGGAACCGGCCTTATCCGTCGACCAATTATTCGCGTTGCCGTTCCATGCGGAATTCGTGAGACCTCGCCAATAGAGAGTCCCGGTGATCAGATTGCCCGTGATGATGCTAACCTGATTGTTATCCACCGACCAGGTGATCGCGTCGAAGCCACCCGGCATCGCCCCCTGCACCATGTTGGCGGCGCCGAAAGCCGTGATGCCGCCGTCGGCCAGGTTAAGCAAGGTATAGGCCGTGTTCTCATCGAGGCCGGCATCGGTCAGGTTGAAGGTAACGGATGCTCCCAACGCGAGCGTGCCTCCGGCTGCGAGCGACAAGGTGTCGGTGGCCCCGGTGCCGACGTTGAGATTGAGGATGGCCGTGCCCGTACCGGTGTTGCCGAGCCTAAGGGCGGTCAGTCCGTTGAAGTTAGACCCTGCGCCGTCGAGCAACGTCAGCGTCGACCCGGCCCCGACCTCGATGGAGCGCATCAGGCCCGGATTCGTGATTCCGCCGGTCAAGGCAAGCGTCGAAGCGCCGACCGCGCGCAGGCCGGAGGCGGCGGTCACCTGTCCGGCGATCGTGAACGAGCCGCCTTCGCTGGCCAGCTCGCCCTTGTTGCCGACGGCGACGCCGGTGCCGAAGGTGACGGCGCTGCTGCCTAGCTTGACCAGGCCGAGCGCGCCCGCGCCGGTATTCTGGATGACATAGGTGCCCACCCCGGTGCCGAAGGCGACGGCGGCGTTGTTGGCGCCGAAACGGAACGAACCCGCCGAGGCCGAGGTGTTGTCGACGCGCAGCGTGCCGTTGGCGGAAGCCGTCAGGCCGTTGACCGTCTGCGTGGTGCCGTTGAGGTCGATCGTGGCGACGTCGCCGTCGGCCAGCTCCGGGGTCACCGTGATGCCGGCGAAGGTGCCGGCCGAGGTGTTGATGACGTTGTTGGCGCTGAACTTGAGCACCCCGCGGTCGAGGTCGAGGCCGGTTCCCGTCTGGTTCCAGTTCGAGACCGTGCCGTCGCCGCCGAGCGTCAGCGTGCCGTCGCCGGTCTTGATGATCTGGAGCCCGAAAGCCGTGCTGGTCGTGATGTTGCCTGCGATGATCGTCTCACCCGGCCCGTCGACGCCGAAGTTCCGGTTGGCGGTAAGGGCGTTGGCCGTCATCGAGGCGAACGTCAGCGCCTTGCCGGCGACGATGGAGTTGTAGACGTTGTTCGAATTGGCGGAGGTTGCGAGGACCACCGGACTCGTGAAGGCGAGGCTGTAGCTGCCAGTGAAGCCCCACTGGGTGTTGTTGTTCAGCGTCAGCACGTTGGCGACCGAACGGTCGGCCCCATAGGCGAAGATGTTGCCGTTGTTGTTCTGGATGGCCCCGCCGATGGCGGTATTATGGCCGATGCCCAACGCGCCGGCGGAGACCAAGGTCAGGCCGGTGTAGTTGTTCGTCCCGTTCGTCAGGACCCAGGCCGCGCCGCCGTCGACGGTGATGGCGAGGGCGCCTCCGTTGTCCGACAGCTGACTGGTGATCAGGTTGGCTCCGGCATTGGTACCGCGGAGATTGAGGGTCTTGGCCCCGGCCGCCATGTCGTTGGCGAAGTTCGTCAGCACCCATGCGCCCGAACCGTCGGCGTGCAGCTGCGCGCCGCCGGTGGTGGTGTTGATGCGGATCTTGCGGTCGGTGGTCTCGCCGGGACCGGCATACTGGAGGATGGCCCCGCCCGTGCCGCCGTTGCCGATGGTGACCGCGTTGGCGTTGCCGAACGTGATGTTCGAGCCGCTCAGGCCGACGCTCGTCGGGGTCGAAGCGGCGGAAAGGCTGCTGCCCAGCGAACGTACGACAAGCGCGCCTTGATTGACGTTCGTCTCGCCCTGGTAGGTATTGAGGCCCGTGAGACGGAGCGTGCCCGTGCCGAGCTTACGAAGGCCGGTGACGGTGTCGGCGGCGGAGATCACCCCGCTGATGGTGGCGAAGTCGGCGCCGGTGTTGCCGTTGTCGTCGACACGGATCGGACGCAGCTGGGCGACGATGAAGGCGCCGTCCGTGTAGCTGCCCGCGATGCCGCCGGTGTTGGCAGTGTTCGCGCTGATGTTGATCGCCGAGGCGGAATTGATGCTGGTGATGTAGGCGCCCGAGGGGACATTGGTGCCGGTGAAGGACTGGCCGACCACCAGGCCGGCCGTCGAGGCGAGCCCGCTCACCGTCGAGCTGTTCTGTGCCAGAGTGAAGGCCAAAGCTGAGCCGCCGGTGACGGCGGAGGCGCCGAGCGAGAAACTGCCGGCGATCTCGACCTCGGAGAGCGCGATGGACCCGGTGGCGCCTTGGGCACGGGCCTGCGAACCGTTCAGGATCAGGCCGTCGCGGGCGTCGAGGAAGCCGGGCGTGGAGCCCCAGACGGGCGTGCCCGTCCAGGTCACGGTCAGCTTGGCATCACCGCCGAGGAAACCGCCCGAGAACTGAGCGGTGTTCGCCGCGGCCGCAAGGAAGCGCATCTGGCCGGCGCCGGTGCCGATGTCCCGCGCGAAGACACCTTGGGAATAAAGCGTGCCGCCGTCGAACTGCAGGTTCGAGTTAGGCGAAAGGCCCTGGCTATTGGTCGCGCCGAGGATGCCCTGGTTGATGAGCGTGGGGCCGCTATAAGTGCTGGCCGCGGCGCCGAGATGCCAGATCCCCGTCCCGGTCTTGGTCACCGAGGTGACGTTGGCGACGGTGCCGCTGTCGGTCAGCTGCGGGTTGAAACGGTTGTCGCCCTGGGAGGAGCCGGTGAAGGTGAGGGTCTGCGGACCGACGATGCCGTGGGCGATGGCTCCGGTGTTACGCCATACGACGGCGTTGTTGATGTTGGTCGTGGCGCTGCTGCTGAGGGTCGCGCCGGTGCCGGCCAGCGTGAAGAGCCGGTCGGTGGAGGCGGACGTCGAACCGAGGCTGAGGATCCCGTTGACGAGATCGCCGCGGTACACGATGCCGCCCGACGTGCCGTTGAAGACGAGGTTGGCGGCGTCGCTGCTGGCGGCGCCGATCCCGCTCGGCACGCCGCCGTCGGTCAGGGAGTCCACCGTGACCAACCCGCTCGAACCGATGGTCGTGACACCGGTGTAGTTGCTGAGGCCCAGCCAGCTCTGCGCGCCGGTGCCGATCTTGGTGACGTTGATGACGCCCGCCGTCTGGGAAATCACGCCGTAAGACGTGCCGGTACCGTTGTTGTTTCCTACGGTCAGCGTCACGGCCGAAGCGCTGGAATTGATGACCTGGCCGTTGCTGTTGAAATTGCCGATGGCAGTGCCGGTGCTCACTCCGTTCAGGTCCAGCACCGCCCGTTGCCGGATGGTGACGGCGGTGTTGGCCGCCCCGAGACGACCGGACCCGCTTAGCTGAATGGTTCCTTGGTTGATGGAAATCGTACCGGTCTGGGCGTTGTTGCCGCTAAGGATCAAGGTGCCGGCGCCTGACTTGGTAAGCCCGCCGGTGGTTCCGTTGGTGAGGACGGAAGCGAGCGTAAGCGAATCGGCGAGTTCATTCACCCGGACGATCAGGGCGCCGGAACCACCCGTGGAAATGCCCGTCCCGCCGGTGATGACCGATGCCCCGCCGGTGGCGAGCAAGCCCCCGTCGGTGTTGGCTGCGCCCGTCCTGACGGTCAGGGTGGCGCCGCTCGCGAGGGTGACGGTGCGGGCGCCGGCAAGCCGCAGGGTGCCGACGGTCTGCGAAGCCTGGGCGGTGATGTCACCCGTGACGTCGAAGTGGCTCTGTCCGGCCGGCAACGCGGTGGCCGCCGGCGCGGTGACGAAGCCGCTGTCGGTCCCGTAAACGGGGGCCCGCAAGACAGCGGAAGCCGAATAAGCGAAATGATCGCCGCTGAAGTGGAAATGAGGAGCGACGAGACCGGTGGCGACGCCCGTAAGCGTGACCACGCTCGAGGAACCGTTCGAGCCGACGATGTTCACCGTCGCTCCGTCGCCGATCGTCCCGAGCGAGGCGAAGGTCAGGGAAGCATTGCCACCCGCGCCAGGCGTCACCCTGATCGTGTTGGCGCCTTGGGTGGGAGTCAGAGCACCGAGCGACTGGACGTTGTTGACCGAGGCTTGGCCGACCAATTCCAAAGTTCCGCCTGCGAAGACGTTGTTGGCATTGAATGTGATGGCGTGCGCCGATGGGAGGATCGTAGAGGTGGCCGCGTTCGCGCGCAGCTTGAGCACGCCGTCCGTGATGGTGGTACCACCCGAGAAAGTGTTGACCCCGGCGAGCACCCACGTGCCGGCGCCGATCTTGGAAAGAGCCAGCGTCCCGGTCGTGGCGCTCGCCTGGTTCTCCAGGCTGGTGTTGATGACGTTGTCCGCCGTGTTCGTGCCGCCTAAGGTGAGCGTCTTGGATTCGGTGGCGCCGCCGGCGGTGGTGCTGAACTCGCCGTTGAAGATGACCGGATTGGTCCCGGCCTGGTTGGCGTAGATGCTGACGCCGCCGGTGGTACTCGCGAGGTTGATCGGCTTGGAGGTCGTCAGCCCGCCGGCCGTCGGGGTCACGCCGGTGCCGATGATCAGGGCGCCGGCGGTGCCGCCGCTGCCGAGGTGTATGCCCGCCGAGGTGTTGTTGTTGAGCGAACGGAAATCGGTAATCGCAAGGCCGCCTTGCACGCTGACGGCTCCGTCCAAGGTGGTCCCCGTGCCCGTGATGGTCAGGAGGCCGCTGCCCGTCTTGGACAACGCATGGTCGAAGGAAGCGCCGCCGGAGGCAATGACGTTGCCGTCGATCAGGGTGTTGCCGTTGCCCCCGAAGGTGAAAGTACGCGCCGCACCGCTGTCGGTATTGCTCCAGAAGTTGCCGCTGAAGGCGAGCAGGCCGGCCTGATCGTTGGTGAAGGTGTTGTTCGCGTCGCCACCGTTGACCGGGGCGGTGGTGAAGGAGGCGCCGAATCCGTTGCGGCTGGCGAACGTGAAGGTCTGGTTGTCCTCGAAGGAGAAGTTGCCGTAAGCCACGCCGCCGTTGACCGCGAAGCCGCCGATGGCGTTGCTGACGAAGAACCGGCTGCCGGCGCGGCCGTAGACGTTCTTCGCGAAGTTGATCGTGGTGTCCGTGTAGGCCTCGAGCGTGCCGCCGTCGATGTCGATGGTCGCGTTGGTCGTGCCGCCGTTGGCGGTGCCGAAGGCGGCCGCCGAGGTCACCCGGACGCTGCTCTGGCCGTTGGCCGCGCTGCCGCTGATGCGGACGCGCCCGGAAAAACCGCTCGCATCCGAGGGCGACAGGTTAAGCGTGCCGCCGCCGGTCTTCTGCAGGGTACCCGTACCGGTGAGCGCGCCCGTGAGGTTGTAGTTGGCGACGCCGCCTTGGTTGACGCCGCCGAGCGTGGTGAAGGTCGTGCCAGCGGTGCCTTGGACGACCAGCCCGCCGCTCAACGTGAGCACGCCGTTGCTGGAGGTGAGCCGGGTGTTGCGAAAAGTGGCCGGGGTCTGCGAGCTGACGGAGGCCGTGACGAGCCCGGAAAGGGTGTTGTTGCCGACGCTGAACAGGGCGGCGCCGTTGTTGCCGATCGGCCCGCGGCCTTCCAGGTTGAGCGGCCGGGCGAGATCGATGGACGCACCGAGTCCGTCCAACACGAGCGAGCCGCCCGCGAAGCCGATCAACGCCGTGTTGCTGGGTGTGTTGTTCCCGGCCGTGACGACGATGGCCGAAGCGTCCGTACCCAGCTGAGAAGCGTCGCTGATGATGAGCAAGCCGCCGGCGATGGTCGTGGTCCCGGCATAGGTGTTGGCGGCCTGGGTCAGACGGAGGGTGCCCTCCCCGGTCTTCGTGAGACCGCTGGTGCCGGCGATCACGGAAGCCAAGGTGGCCACGTTGCCGTTGGTGACGGCGATTTCCGGCGCGCCCGTGGCCGCCGCCAGGGTGAGCGTACCGCCGGTAAGCGTATAATCTGCGCCAGCGAAGACCAAGCCACCGATGGTGATGGGGCCGCCCAAGGTCACCGTACCCGCGGTGCCGGTGAAGTAGGCGAAGTCCAAGGCGCTGTTGGACCAGGCGACATTGTCGGTGCCGTTGAACCATTCTAGCGAGGGGGTATCCCAGGTGCCCGTGCCGCCCAGGCCGGTTCCATTAGAAATATTATTTCCTGCGGCCGTCGCATCCGAATCCCAGTAAAGATTAGCGGCTTTCGCCTGGGGCGCCTTGGACACGCCAACGCCGAGAAGCGCCGCGGCCACCATGAGGGAGGCTCGCGACAGGGCTCCGCGGAGGCGGGCTCGTCGGGGTTGGACGGACATCAAAAGGGGAACGTAACCGGGTAGGGATTACTCCCTAGAAATTGCCCCTAATATGGCAGATTGGAAATAAAAACTGTGAATAAGTGCATTTTACCCTCGTTTATGAGACGAGGGGGTAAACTTGCCCGGCTAGGCCTGAAATCAGGGTGCCGGGGTAGGATCGGAGGGTTATCAACCTGGGGTATTGCCAATTATATGACTAAATCAGTCATATAATTAACTTAATGAGCGAATCCCTTCTTTAGAGGATCAACATGGCATCCCCGTAGCTGAAGAACCGGTATTCTTCTCGGATGGCCTCGGCGTAGATCTCCTTGAGCCAGGCCACCCCGGAGGGGTCCCCGGGGGTCAGGAACGCCCCGACCAGGCAGAGGAGGGTCGACTTGGGGAGGTGGAAGTTGGTCAGGAGATACTCGCAGCAGCCCAAGGTGTCCCCGGGCTGGATGTAGATCGAGGCTTCGGAAACGAAGTCCCCTTCGTGGACAAACCCCGGAACCTTGCGCAGGGCGTCTTCGCTCGCGCGCACGGAGGTGGTGCCGATCGCCAGGCGGGGACGACGCTCACGCAACGCCTGCATGGTGCGGGCAGGGATCCGATACGTCTCCGAGTGCATGACGTGCGTAGAGATGTCCGAGGCGGTGACGGGCTGGAACGTGCCGGGGCCGACATCGAGCACGAGGTCAAAGGCTTCGTGTCCACGCGCGCGCAGAGTCTCGAGCAGCTCCGGCGTAAAGTGCAGTCCGGCCGTCGGCGCCGCCGCGGCCCGCGCGGCCTTGGGGTCGGCGTAGACGGTCTGGTAACGCTCGGCGTCGTCGGTCGGCGCGAGGCCGCGCTCCTTGCGGGCTTCGACGATGTAAGGCGGCAGCGGAATCTCGCCGAGACGTTCGGCCAGGTCCTGCACGGTCTCACCGGGAGGGAGTTCGAAACGGACGCGGTATTCGCCGTGCACGTTCTCGACGGCGACGGCGCGACGCCCGTCGACGATGAAGCCGGCCGCATCGCCGGCGCGCTTGCCGGGGCGCAGCATGCACCACCATTCCAATGGATCCAGCGTGGGACGCAGCAGCAGGCACTCGACCTTGCCGCCGGTGGGACGCACGCCGAAGAGGCG
>JACCDV010257146.1_pt1 | contig 41220 bp, 30 predicted proteins | sample 7446131 | NCBI WGS metagenome assembly JACCDV01 (sample SAMN15323448, study PRJNA562643) | freshwater metagenome | isolation source: river surface water | place: USA:Blue River Watershed | collected 2017-08-17
AAAGCTCCGCTTTGAAAAAACAAAAAATCCAAAAATAATTTCAAGTAAACTTGATTATTTTTGGATTGTATTGTTTTTATTCGTGACCTCGACAGGATTCAAACCTGTAACCTTCTGAGCCGTAATCAGATGCGCTATTCAGTTGCGCCACGAGGCCTTGTTGCGGGTGCAAATATAGGCAAAAATGGTAGATATCCAAATCCAAATTTAAAAAATAACTGCTTTTTTTGAGTAACTACTTCCTTTTGGGATTTATTTATCTAAGGCTCTACTGGTTACATAATAGCGATATCCTATTAGTGCCATTTGCCATTTCTTGGCTTTGGTAACATCCAATCCTTGTTTGGTTAAACTGGGTAATAGTACTTTGTTGATTTTAGCTAAAACTTTAAACATTGCTTTTTTTTACAAAAATAAAAAAGACCATTACAATTAATGGTCTTTTCTTGATTTTATTTCTTTTTTGATGGTGTTGCTTTTTCCAAGGCAATTCGGGCTTTCTCTAATTCTTCTTTAGCCTTGATCATTTCTTCTTTGGCTTTGGCTAGTTCTGATTTCTCATCGGTATCTGATGCGTCAGAACTCATCATTTTTTTAATTTTTTTCTTGAATTCTTGTACGCCTTTTTCATTTCGTAAATCAAATTCTCCTATTGCGTTTAAGTCTTCTTCTCCCAAATCATCAGAGTTTACAGCAGCGTCTTTTTTAATTTTTTCAATTTCTTCAGCAGTATAGTCTTCGGCTCCCGAAATCACTTCGCCATCTTCAATAATTAAGTCTTGTTTGTTTGGTTTTTTGATGACAATTTTTGATTTTTTGGTTGCTTTAGGGGACTTGTTTTTGTCAGAGAAATTAAATCGAAAGTTATCATTTGAAGGATTTCCATCCTCATCATGGAATCCAAATTGTTGTAGCATTTTTCCATTTGGAGCTCCATTAAAGAAAAAACTTTCCATTCCGCCTGGATTAGGTGGTGTACCAAAACCAATTTCGTCTCCTGATTTGTAGAAATTAATAGTTGCAATTGGCGACTGTTGGTTGAGTTTCAATTCACCTTTATTGCCTTTTTCATCTTCGTAACTTACTTTTAAACCCGTAATTTCGTTTTTAGCATTGCGTTTTACATCAGCGTAGTTGATAGTTACACCGTATTTTTTCAATGCTTTTATGTCATCGTTCATTTCAGATTCTGGAGTGGTTTTATTCCATGTCATCACTACATCGTCTGAAATTGGTGCTTTTTCTTTTTTATTTTTTTGTGCCCAAATGGAAGCAGAACCACCCACAATTAAAGTGAAAGCAATCGCTAATGGTAAAAAATATTTTTTGGTATTCATCGTATAAAAAATTAATTAATAGGCTGTTTTTATTTTATCAGGGCAAACATATTAATTGATTTTGGGAGCAGAAAAGTAGTTTGCAAAAATTTAACGTAATTAACTTTTTGATAAGAAAATGCCAACATTTTTTTCAGAAAAAGGATTATTTTTCTGCAGTTATTAGGCGTTGTAGCCAAATGCAACACACTACCGAAACTACCGCTAAAGTTCCCATAACAAACCAATTAGCTTGGTAATTCCATTGGCTAATAATTTCTAATCCCATTTTAGAACTGGTAATGTGAGCCAAACTAAAACTCATCGTAAACAGTGCCATGTAGCGTCCCTCGTGTCCCTTTGGCGCACGCCCCATAGCAAAGGAATTAGAAAATGGAAAGATGAACATTTCACCAAAAGTGATGAATAGTAAACTTACAATTAGCATTCCTGCCCAGGCGTTGAAAAGCAAAACATAAAAGCTAATCGCCATTAAGACACAGCCCCAAAGTACAATGCTTAATTTGCTACTATCTTTGCGTTGGCAGTAGCTCACAATGGGCATTTCTAAAAAGAAAATAAGAATTCCGTTCAAGGAAAGAATCAATCCGCTTTGAAATTCGGTCAAGCCAAAATGTTCACTATGATAGAGCGGAAGTGTGGTAAATAACTGGAAAAATAAGACGGCAGTAATGAAACAAACAAACAAGAAAATCCAAAATATTTTGTCTTTAAACACTGATTCTCGTTCGGATTCAGCTTGTTTTTTTGCAATCAAATCGTCAGGAACTTTTTTCTCTTTTACCAATACAGCAAATAGAACAATGGCAATAATACAAGTGCTACCGTCAACCCAAAATAAAGCTTGATACCCTTGACTAAGAATGATTAAACCACCCAAGGCAGGTCCTGCGGCAAAGCCAAGATTTACTGCTAATCGAACGAGTGTTAAAGCGCGTGTACGGTTTTCGGGTTTAGCATAGGTGTTTAAAGAAACAAACATGGCAGGTCGAAACATATCGGCAATGACCATGATAATAAACATACAGATGCACAATGCCCAAAACGAAGTGACGTATTGCAAAAAAAAGAACAGTACACCGCTAGTAAATAAACTGAAAATCATGATTTTGTAAAACCCAATTTTGTCAGATAATTTACCACCTAACCATGACCCTAGCATAGAACCAAAACCAAAAGATACCATAATCCAACCGACTTGCGAATACGAAAGATGCAAGTTTTCCTTTAGGTATTTAGATAAGAAAGGTAATACCATCGTTCCTGCACGATTGATAAAAGTAATCAGTGCTAGAATCCAAACTTCTCTTCGAAATCCTTTGAAATTATTAATGTATCGTTGAAATCCTGATTGAATCATAATTTTGTTTGAGAGGCAAAGGTACCAACTTTTAGTCAAGGATTTATTCTTGGAATTAGCACTAGGTGAAATAAATTTGATTTGAATAGAAAACACTTTGTTTTCTGTTGGATTGTGTAGTATTTTTGCTGAAAAGATATTCGCAATGAAGAAGATAATTACACTAGTATTGCTACTACAGTTTGGTTTTGGCTTTGCCCAAGAAATATTTAGCTTGGCAGCAGTCGAAAAATTTCAAAAAGAACTGAATGCTGAATATGCCGATGCTAAAACAAGTCCGCTTTTGCCGGAAGATCTTCAAGGATTTAAAAGTTTGGATTATTATCCTGCCAACGAGAAATTCTTTGTTGTGGCAAAATTCATTCGTACTGAAAATGAACAGCCTTTTGAAATGAAAACGTCTACAGACAGAAAGCCTGTTTATGTAAAATATGGCGAAGCACATTTTACTATTGATAGTCAAGACTTTCAACTTAATTTGTACAGAAATATTGAATTGTCTAAAAAAGAACAGTACAAAGACTATTTATTTTTACCCTTTTCTGATTTGACTTGCGGTACCGAAAGTTACATAGGAGGCAGGTACATTGATATGAAAATCCCAAAAGGAGATACTATTGTTATAGATTTTAATACGGCATACAATCCGTATTGTGCCTATAGTCACAAGTACTCGTGTCCTAAAGTACCTTTAGAGAATGATTTGAAAATAGCCATTCGTGCAGGAGTTAAAAAATTTCATGAGTAGTGCACTATTTTAATTTACATACGCATACTTATACCCATCAGGATGATGTAGTTGAATTAGTCAATCAGTATCCGCAAGAATTTACCGATACAATTCCTAATTATTCGATTGGAATTCACCCTTGGTTTATTGTTGAAGATCGAATAGAATCTGATTTAGCTATCATTGAAAGTAAATTAAATGAACCCAATTGTTTGGCAGTGGGCGAATGTGGTTTGGATAAACGAATTGCTGTTCCCATGGAATTACAACAAACCGTTTTTGAGCGTCAATTGCTTTTAGCAGAGCAATACCAAAAGCCAGTGGTGATTCATTGTGTAGCGGCATTTCAAGAACTGATTCAAACTAAAAATAGATTGAATATCTCTGTACCTATTTTGATACATGGGTATTCTAAAAATGAACAATTGGCAAAAGAATTGGTATCCAATGGTTTTTACATTTCATTTGGCAAATATTTATTGCGGTTACCCAAATTAGAAGCGGTTTTTAAAGCAATGCCTAATGATCATTTTTTTTTAGAAACAGATACTGACGAGCAAACAATTCAAGAAGTATATGCTTTAGCAGCACAATACAAAGGTATTTCAGTAACACAAATACAAGAGTTAGTGAATACTAATTTTAGAAAGGTCTTTGGATCACAATACATAACCAAATAAACCCATAACCGAATAAACAAAAAGTCGAATAACCAAATTAACACAATTATGGCAGCGTGGACAGAAAGAGCCGAATTATTATTTAAAAAAGAAGGATTAGAAAAATTGCACAACGCTAGGATTTTAGTGGTTGGATTAGGAGGAGTAGGCTCTTTTGCCGCTGAATTTTTAGCAAGGGCAGGAGTAGGAAATCTAACCATTGTAGACGGAGACGTAGTGGATATTACTAATATTAATAGACAATTACCTGCGTTGCATTCTACCGTGGGACAACCTAAAATTAGTATTGTAGGGGATCGTTTGATGGACATCAATCCTGAATTGCAGTTGACTCGCATTCAGGAATTTTTATCGCCAGAGCGTGCCTATGAATTAGTTTCCACAGAGTTTGATTATGTGTTGGATTGTATTGATAGCGTCACTCCAAAATTAAACTTGATAATGGCAGCTAAAAGAAAAGGGGTTAAGATTATCAGTAGTATGGGAGCAGGAGGTAAGATGGAAGCTGCCAAAGTGAAGGTTTCGGATATTAGCAAGACAGAAAATTGTCATTTGGCAAGAACCATAAAAAGACGTCTAAAGGCCGAAAAAATATACAAAGGAATTAAAGTTGTTTTTTCTTCGGAGATTCAAGACGAAACAAGTTTAAAAATTACGGATGGTCAGAATTTTAAAAAATCGTTTTACGGTACCAATAGTTATATGCCGGGATTATTTGGATTGTATGCCGCCGAAACTGTAATTAGGTATCTATTAAACAAAGAAACGGAAGAATAATTATAGATAGTAATAAGATGATACAAACAGTACTATTTGATATGGATGGTGTAATTGTGGATACTGAACCCGTTCACCGTTATGCGTATTACAAACAATTTGAAGAATTGAATATTGATGTGAGTGAGGCGATGTATACGTCGTTTACGGGTTTTTCTACTCGTAATACGTTTCAAACACTGAAAGACCATTTTCAATTAGAGCATGAAGTAGAAGATTTAATTCAACGAAAAAGAAGTATTTTTAATGATGCTTTTGATACCAAAGAAGACTTAGATTTGATAGAAGGGGTTCGTGATTTGATTGAAGATTTACATCAAAATGGAATTCAATTAATAGTAGCTTCTTCCGCTTCAAAAGTAACAATAGATCGTGTTTTTACTCGTTTTGGATTACGCGATTATTTTACTCACATCGTAAGTGGAGAAGATTTTCCTAAATCAAAACCACATCCTGCCATTTTTGAACATGCAGCTTCTTTGTCTATTGCGCCAAAAGAAAATTGTATTGTAATTGAAGATAGTACCAATGGAATAAAAGCGGCTAAAGCTGCGGGGATTTTTTGTGTAGGGTATAATAGCGAGCATTCAAAAGACCAAAATTTAAAAGAAGCAGATATCATAATCAATCATTTTAAAGAATTGAATGCTGCTACTGTTAAGACATTAAAAATTAAATAGTCATTGCTGCGATTTAGTAGTTTGAATTTGTAAATTTGAAAACCTTTTAAAAAAAAAATGCTATGAAAAAAATAATTATTGCAGTAACAATTTTCATTGTTCATTTTACAACACAAGCACAGATTAAAACACCTCAAGCTAGCCCTAGAGCTTTGCTTACTCAAATGGTAGGTTTGACAGAGGTAGAAGTTAATTATTCTAGACCGGGTGCAAAAGGCAGACCTGTTTTTGGTAATTTAGTTCCATTTGGAAAACTTTGGAGAACAGGAGCTAATGAGAATACCACTATTTCATTTAGTGATGATGTTATTATTGATGGCAAGGTATTGAAAAAAGGAAAATATGCCTTGTATACAGTACCAAGAATTGAAAGTTGGGACGTTATTTTTTACACTACTACTGATAACTGGGGATTACCTAAAGAATTTAATGAAGCTAATGTAGCACTTAAAACTACAGTAAAGGAAGAAGCTTTATCAAAACCGGTAGAAAGTTTGACTATTAATATTGCAGGTTTGGATACAAATTTTGCGTTTTTAGAGATATTTTGGGAAAACTCGTATATAGCTTTAAAATTTGAAGTTCCTACTCAAAAAACAGCTATGGCAAGTATTGAAAAAGTATTAGCTGGACCAAATGCAAACGATTATTATTCAGCAGCTAATTTCTTATATCAATCAAATAATGATTTGGCTAAAGCTTTAGTTTATGTCAATAAAGCATTAGACTTAAGTAAGGACAAACCTTTTTGGTTTTTGAGGCTTAAGTCATTAATTCAGGCAAAACAAGGTGATAAGTCGGGTGCTATTGAGACTGCAAAGTTATCTTTAGAGGCTGCAGAAGAAGCTAAAAACCAAGATTATGTGAAAATGAATAAAGATAGTATTGCTGAATGGAGTAAGAAATAATTTGATATTCATTTTAATCAGAAAGAGGGTATCTAAAAAGACTTATTTTTGTAAAACTGAACTCGTTTGCCGCCTATTGGTTATCACTCGAGCCGGTTTCTTTAAATTATTAATTTGAAATGTTTTAAAGATTCCGAAATAAATTCGGAATGACAAAAGTCGTACTTTTTAGATACCCTCTTTTAATTTAAGAATATGATTTTTGATGCATGAAAACCAATCTTTCCAGAAGCCAAGCAATACTTATCGTTAATAAGGCTCCAATAAAGTTTAGCCATAAATACCCTAGTTTTTCTTCTCCACTTGGATAAATATAAATCGCAAAGTAGTAAATAATGAATATGGTGGTTTGACTAAAAACGGCACTATAAAAAATAGCATCTGATTGAATTCTTTTGGAGTAAATGCCTACTAAGAATATCCCTAAGACAGTTCCGTAAAAAATAGAACCAATAATATTGACTAATTGAATTAAGTTTTCGAATAGATTACAAATACAAGCAAAAATAATGGCAACTATGCCCCAAAACAAGGTAAAAAGTTTACTAGCGATTAAATAGTGTTTTTCTGATTTTTTAGTTTTTAAATTCCGTTTATAAATATCGATAGTGGCAGTTGATGCTAGAGCATTTAAGCCAGAGGCTGTCGATGACATGGCTGCTGAAATAATTACAGCTAATAATAGCCCAATAAGACCCTTTGGCAGATAGTTTAATATAAAATGGAAAAATACATAATCTTTGTCATTGGTTTCACTATGACTATCTGCTTTTGAAATAATTGCTTTGGCATGATCTCTTAGATCTTTCTCTTTGTTAGAAAGCGCAATCATTTCTTTTCGAAGAATAGGATTATCGTAATCTTGATTGAGTTGCTCTATGTATAATAAGTTGATAACTTTTTTGTCTTCAGATAAAGCTTCTAGTTTTTTTTCTAACGAACGGTATTCTTTTTTAAATGGAGAATTTTCAACGATGATTTTATTATTTGGATTAAAATTTAGTGGCACTGGGTTGAATTGAAAAAACACAAAAACCATCACGCCAGTTAAAAGTATAAAAAATTGCATGGGTACTTTTAACAATCCGTTCATTAAAAGTCCCATTTGACTTTCTTTTACAGATTTTCCAGATAGATATCGACCTACTTGTGATTGGTCAGTACCAAAGTAGGCTAAAGCCAAGAAAAATCCACCTGTTATTCCACTCCAAAAGGTATATTTTTCTTCAGGGTCAAATGAAAAATTGACACTATTCATTTTGTCATTTGCTCCTGCAATATGCATGGCATTACTAAAAGTCATATCATTAGGTAAATAATATAAAATCCAAAAAAAAGTAATTAACATCCCTGATAAAATGATAAACATTTGCTGTTTTTGGGTCACATTTACCGCTTTAGTTCCTCCGCTAACGGTGTAAATAATTACTAAAAATCCGATAATTATATTCAAGTAGTTAATGTTCCAACCTAATAAAGCCGATAAAATAATAGCCGGGGCATAAATGGTTAATCCTGTTCCTAAACCTCTTTGGAATAAGAAGAGAAAAGCCGCTAAAGAACGGGTGCGTAAATCAAATCGTTTGCCTAAATATTCATAAGCCGTATAGACTTTGTATTTGTGGTAAATAGGGATGAAGGTTACACAAACAATGACCATGGCTATGGGTAAACCAAAATAAAATTGCACAAAACCTAATCCGTCATGATAAGCTTGTCCAGGAGTAGATAAAAATGTAATCGCACTAGCCTGAGTAGCCATTACAGAAAGTCCAATTACATGCCAAGGAGTTTCATTGTTCCCTAGAATGTAATCTTGAACGTTTTTACTCCCATTTGTTTTCCATGCTCCATAGATAACAATGAATAGTAATGTAACAACAAGTACAATCCAGTCGAATAGTTCCATAATCTAAGCGTATAATTGCATTATAAAATAAAACATCAGGATGTAAACCGCATTAATAATGAGAACCCAAGTATAGCTTTTTTTCCAAATTTTTTGTTTGTGTTTTGGCATCTTAGGTTGGTTTTATTAGTCAGTAAAATCTGTTGGTTCGTATTTTTGATTCATGATTGAAACACCTTTCTGTAATAGAAGATTATTAGGGTAGATTACTAATTCGCCTTCTTTGGTAATCATACTTATATAGAAAGCACTAATATCTTCTATTTCTGCAATCACTGGAAAATCTTTGTCATGAATAAGAATGGTATCTCCAATTTTAAATGGGTAGGAAAAAAACAATATAATTCCTGAAGTAATATTACTTAGAATAGACCATTGCGCTACCATTGCCACCCCTACAACAGTAGCTATGGAAGATACTGCCAGAATAATATCTTTAGTATCTACCCCCCAAATAACAATTAATGCCACTATAAGCAAAGTGTTGATTAATAGATGTAGGTATTTGATTACTAAGTTAGTTCTTCTTTCTATGGTTTCGCTTAATCGGGCATAACGGCGTACTAGTTTAGTAGTAAGTACACGTAGCACAACCAATAGAATTAAAACAATTCCAGTACCGATAGCCTCTCGTGCAAAGTCGTTAAAAAATGAAATATACATAGTTTAGTTGTCTAGATTATTTAAATAATTGAATACTTTATCTGTTGGCATTCCCATTACATTTGTGTAAGAACCTTCGATTTTACTCACACCAATACAACCAATCCACTCTTGAATTCCATAGGCTCCAGCCTTATCAAAAGGTTTGTAGTGGTCTAAGTAATAATGTATTATTTCGTCGCTTAAAGTATTAAAAGTTACCTGAGTGGTCTCGGATATTGTTTCTGTTTTTTTACTAGTTTTAAAACAAACAGAAGTAATGACTTCATGAGTTGCATTAGACAATGATTTCAGAATAGTAAAAGCATCTTGTGCATCTTTGGGTTTACCTAAAGCGGTATTATTGTGCCAAACAATCGTATCACTTGTGATTAGAATTTCGTTATCATTTAATTCTCCTTCAAAAGCATTAGCTTTTAATTCAGCTAAATAATAGGTAATTGCACCAGCTTTCAATTCAGGAGGATAGACTTCTTCCACTTCTTTTAACCGAATTTCAAAGTTTATATCCAAATCTTTGAAAAATTGTTGGCGTCTTGGCGAACCTGAAGCTAGGATTAGAGTATACTTAGATAATTTGTTTTTAAGCATTTGTTTTGTCTTTAATCGTGTTTTCCATCAAAGTTTTCCATCCACTTACCTTGTACTTTCATGACTTGTTCAATGACATCACGAACAGCGCCTTTGCCACCATTTTTATGGGAAATATATTTTGAGATTGCTTTTATTTCTGGGCTTGCATCTTGAGGACAAGTAGCTAACCCTACTAGTTTCATCACATGATAATCTGGAATATCGTCGCCCATATACAAAACTTGTTCAGGTTTGATATTGTAAATATCGGTGTATTCATCAAAAGTAGCTACTTTATCAGGTGTTCCTAAATGGATGTCCGTGATTCCTAAATTGCGTAATCGAACACGAACCCCTTCATTACTTCCTCCAGAAATGATGCATACATTATAGCCACAATCTACTGCTGATTTCATAGCATATCCATCGCGAATGTTCATGGTACGTAACATTTCTCCTTCGGTTGAAACAAATACCGAACCATCCGTTAGTACTCCGTCAACATCAAAAATAAAAGTAGTGATGTCGTTCATTATTTCTTTATAGCTTTTTGCCATTATTTTGTATAGATTGGTTTAGTAGTTTATAAATAGTAGCTTGATTTTCATCAGTTAAAAACTGTTGATGGGCTTCAATTGTTTTGAGGTCATTTCGTTTTGCAGGACCAGTTTGCGCATCTCTTGGCGAAAGCGTCATAATTTTAGTTGCTGTTTCCTGAATCAAAGGTTTTAGAATAGCAAAAGGAATTTGGTTAGCTTCGCAAATTTCGTTACCTATTTGATACAAATGATTTACAAAATTATTAACAAAAACCGCAGCAACATGGAGCGCTTTTCGTTGTTCAGAGTTAATTTCATAAACTGAGTCGGAAATGAAATTAGCTATTTTTTTTACTAGTTTCAAATCGGTTTCATTTTCGGCTTCCAAACACATTGGAATTGATTTGAAATCCAACGCTTTAATTTTAGAAAAAGTTTGTAATGGATAGAAAACACCTTTTCTGTTTTTGTTGTTTAACGCGTCTAAGCCAACAGTACCAGAGGTGTGAACCACTAATTGGTTATTAAAAGGCAATTGCGATGAAACCTCATTAATAGCATCGTCTGATACGGCAATAATATAAATATCTGCATCTTGTAATTGGTCGTAATTCGAAATAATTTTAGCAGTATCGAGTAGGTGAGCGAGATTCTTTTTGTTGCGTGTAAATACCTGAATCAATTCAATTTGGCTATTCAATTGAAAAGCCTGAATCAAATGTTGGGCAACATTTCCAGAACCGATGATACTTACTTTAGTCATAAGGGCAAATTTAGCAAAAAAAATGAAGATAAATTGGATATTAATTTTGGATTAAATTAACAAGTGTCCGTTTATTAAACTCAACATTTTTAAGTACTTTTGCCACACTTTATTTAAAATAAAATTCCTAACTAATGGATAAAAAAATAGGCTCGATTTTGTTCTCTACCCGTTTAATGGCAGTTCTTTTTATTGCTTTTGCGGTGGCTATGGGAGCAGGAACATTCATCGAAAGTAAATACAATACCGATACAGCTCGAATTTTAATCTACAACTCGTGGTGGTTTGAATTCATTATGGTTTTCTTTATGATCAATTTTATTGGTAATATTCCTCGTTACCAATTATTGAAAAAAGAAAAGTGGGCGACCTTGTTGTTGCACTTGGCTTTTATCTTCATTTTATTGGGAGCTTTTATTACGCGATACATTAGTTACGAAGGCGTGATGCCCATTCGCGAAGGCGCTACAGAAAACAAAGTCTATTCCGATAAAACGTTCTTGACTGTTTTTGTAGACGGTGAATACAAAGGCGAAATGAAACGACGTGTTTTTGAAAAACCGTTGTTGTTATCACCAGTTACCAATACTAATTTTACTCTTTCGGGAGAATTTGATAAAACCCCATTCGAAGTTCATTGTGTCAATTATATTATGGGTGCCAAGCAAAAAATCCAGCCTGATGCTAAAGGAATTTTGTATCTCAAATTAGTAGAAGCGGGAGCAGGTGGGCGTGAAGAACACTTTTTGAAAGAAGGCGAAGTACAAAATATTCATAATGTATTATTTGCTTTAAATAAACCAACAGTAGGGGCAATAAATATTAATACCAAAGGAGCAGAGCCAACTATTCAAACGCCTTTTGAAGGTAATTTTATGCGAATGGCAGATAAACTACAAGGTAAAGTAGAGAAAGATATTGAGCAACCTTTGCTGTTGCGTTCCCTTTATTCTATTGGCGAAAAGCGATTTGTTTTCCCTGATGTTCCTACTCAAGGGACTATTGTGTACGAATCCAATAATGATTTTAAAGCCAAAACGCATGAAGATGCATTGGTACTTAAGATTAACGCAGAAGGACAAGAAAAGGAAGTAACTGTTTTAGGTTCTAAAGGTAAAACGGGAGAGCCTCAAACGGTAAAAATCGGTAATAAAGACTATTCTTTCTTTTACGGAAGTAAAGCGTATGAATTACCTTTTACAATCAAGTTGAACGATTTTATTGCTAAAAAATATCCGGGGACAGAGAAAAGTTATTCGGCTTTTGAAAGTCAAGTGACTGTTAAAGATTCATTAGAAACATTTGATGCTCAAATCTATATGAATCATGTTTTGGATTATAAAGGGTATCGTTTCTTTCAGTCTTCATTTGATCCTGATGAAAAAGGAACAGTTTTGTCTGTAAATCATGATTTTTGGGGAACTAACATTACCTATTTAGGTTACTTTTTATTGTATATCGCTATGATGGCTATTTTGTTTACTAAACATTCACGTTTTGCTGATTTGAAACGAAAATTAGAAGCGGTAAAAGCTAAAAAAGCGACATTAATTGCCGTACTATTTTTTGCGTTTAGTTTCAATGGATGGACACAGGGGCATAATCATTCCCGTCATATTCAAAAAATGCCTTCTGTACAAGAAATAGATTCTTTAATAAACAAATATAAAGTTTCAGAAGAACATGCTGCGAAATTTGGACGTTTGATTATTCAAGATGCAGGGGGAAGGATGAAACCAATCAATACTTTTTCTTCTGAATTATTACGAAAAGTAAGTCATTCTGATACGTATAATGGGATGAATTCGGATCAAGCATTTTTATCCATGACACAATATGCGAGTGCTTGGATTCAAGTGCCAATTATTTATATTAAAGTGGGTAATGATAGTATTCGTAAGATTATAGGCATAGATGCTAAAGCAAAATTTGCTCCTTTTGTATCCTTTTTTGATGCAAAAGGAAATTATAAATTGACACCCTATTTAGAAGAAGCTTTTAAGAGTGCTAATCCCAATCAGTTTGAGAAGGATTTTATCGAAACGGATAAGAAAGTAAATTTAATGGAGTCGGCCTTGAGCGGACGAATTCTAAAAATTTTCCCTGTTCCAAATGATCCAAATAACAAATGGATTTCGTATTTAGAGTTGAACGAATCCGGAATGAAAGGTATGGATGCGACTTATACTAAGAGTATTTTGCCTTTGTATTTTGGTACTTTAAGCAATGCTGCTACCACAAATGATTATAAATCAGCAAACGAATTAATAGAAAGTTTGAATGGTTTTCAAAAGAAATTTGGTAGTACTGTAATGCCTTCAGAAGATAAAATCGATTTAGAGATTTTGTACAATAAATACGATGTATTTAAAAACTTGCCGTATTGGTATTTGACAGCTGCGGTTGTGATGCTATTACTTTGTATTATTGATATTTATAAGTCAAGAAAAGCAATCCGTGTCGGTATTAATGCAATGCACATTGTTATTGGGTTATTATTTCTCTTACATACTTTAGGCCTAATTGCGCGTTGGATAATCTCAGGCCATGCACCTTGGAGTAATGCGTATGAATCGATTATTTATGTAGCTTGGGCGACTATGTTCTTTGGTTTAGCCTTTGATAGAAAATCCAAATTAACGGTGGCTTCATCAGCTTTTGTTACCGCTATGATTTTGATGGCAGCGTATATGAATTGGATTGATCCAGAAATAGCTAACTTACAACCGGTATTGAATTCGTATTGGTTAATGATTCACGTAGCGGTTATTGTGGCAAGTTATGGGCCTTTTGCTCTTGGAATGATTTTAGGATTGGTTTCTTTACTATTGATTTTGTTTACGAATGAAAAAAACAAAGCCAAAATGGATTTGAATATTCAGGAGCTGACGTATATTAATGAAATGGCATTAACGATTGGATTGATTATGTTGACCATAGGTAACTTCCTCGGTGGACAATGGGCTAACGAAAGTTGGGGACGTTATTGGGGTTGGGATCCAAAAGAAACTTGGGCTTTAATTAGTATAATGGTCTATGCTTTTGTTATCCATGCCCGATTTGTTCCTGCTTTAAGAGGGAAATGGGTTTTTAATTTAATGAGTATGTTCGCTTTTGTATCGATTCTTTTTACTTATTATGGTGTAAATTTCCATTTAGTAGGTTTGCACTCGTATGCTAGTGGCGAAGCAAAGTCGTTAGGTTGGATTTGGCAAACTTTAGGAAGCATCACCTTTCTGGGAGCAATAGCGTATCCTAAGTATAAAAAATACTATAAAAAAGGATAGAGGATACATTTAATTAAATAGGTTGCATGCGTATGTGTCTTATTTAATTTATAAATTGTTTAACGCCTATTTGAAAAGTAATTATCTATTTTTACAATTGTTATAAAATTAAACATATGAAATTAGCTTCTATTCTTTCTTGTATCGTATTACTTCTTAGTTGTCAAAATAAAGCACAAACTAATAGTAATACTTCAACCCCAATAACTATGACTAAACAATCTATTCATCAATTTAAAGTAACTGATTTATCAGGAAATACTTTTGATTTTGCTTCTTTGAAAGGGAAGAAGGTATTGATTGTGAATACTGCTTCTAAATGCGGTTTAACACCTCAATACAAAGATTTAGAATCCTTGTACAAAACGTATAAAGATAAAGGCTTTGTAATTGTAGGATTTCCTGCTAACAATTTTGCTTCACAAGAGCCTGGAACTAATCAAGCAATTGCTCAATTTTGTCAGTTAAACTATGGAGTAAGTTTTCCTATGATGGCAAAAGTTTCAGTGAAAGGGCAAGACAAATGTGAGGTATACCAATTTTTAACACAAAAATCAAAAAACGGTTTGCAAGATTCAGAAGTTGAATGGAATTTTCAAAAGTTCTTGATTAATGAAAAAGGAGAATTAGTTAAAGTAATTGCTCCAAGAATAAATCCACTAGACGATCAAATAGTCAATTGGGTTAAAAATTAAAAAAAAGGTTGTCGTTAGACAACCTTTTTTTTATAAGATTAATTGAACAAAAACAGAATCCAACCACCGCTCAAATTTAAAACCAGATTCTTTAATTATACCCACAGTTTTAAAACCAAATTGATGATGGAAATCAATACTTTTTTGGTTTTCGGCATCAATTACACCAATCATGGTATGAAGCCCCTGTGTTTTAGCTAATTCAATTAGACAGCTTAATAATTGATGTCCAATTCCTAATCCTTGATTTTCTGAATTTACATAAACAGAGTGTTCTACAGTATATTTATAAGCCTCTCTAAATCTAAATTCCGAGTACATTCCGAAACCTACAACGAGTCCTTCATTTTCCGCCACAATTATAGGAAAACCACTATTTAATTTTGATTCTAAAATACCATCTTGTTGTTCTAAACTTCTGATAGTATAATCATATAAAGCGGTAGAGTGTAGAATATTATAATTAATAATATCCAATATAGCTGCAGTGTCTGATTTTTGATATGGTCGAATTGTAATAGCCATTACTTTTTTGTTTTTTGTTTTTCTATAAGATCAGCAAGTAATTTGTCAGCTTCCTTGCCATCCCATCCCATTGAAGCACTAAAGGCTTTTGCTTTTTTAGCATATGCAATCGCGGCTGGTATGTTATTTAGCTTTCTGTATACACGAGCTTCTAATAAGATTCCGTCATAGGATTCTTCTAAATCGTTGGAATGTTTAATCCAACTTAAGGATTGATTTAAACTAGCTACATCGCTAGAATTTCGCATTACATTCAAAACAATTTCTTTAAGATCTCTTGGATTATTCCATACATGTTTTTTCACATTCTCTACGGCTACTTTTTTATATTTTGCCCAATCTTTATTGGTTTCAAAATGATCTAAATCGTATTTAAATAATAAAGAATCTACAACTGGTGAAGTAATCATTTGAGCAATAGCGCGCTGTTTAGTATAATTTTCAGTATCGTTTGTTTTTACAATTGGTTTTAATAATTCAATAACACTATTTTTAAATTTATCATCAACCCTTTTTTGAGATGTTATGGCTGCAAAAGCTTGTTGATTTTTGATTACAAATTGGTATTCTTTCGAGCTGATATCTGTAACACCATTGGTAAATATTTTCCAATTGATTTCGTTAACCATCTTATCATCTGGCACTCCTTCAAAATAGTTGTGAGCAATTGGATTCAATTCTTTTCTATCAGTTCCTTTTTTCAAAGCTATTAAATACCGCATACAGTTTAAACCGTTTTTTTTGTCTTTTTCAAATTCGGCTTTTAAAAATGGTAATTGTTGTTTTGGATTTAAGGCTATTTTAGCTTCGGCTAGGAATTTTTCTTTTTTTAGTTCTCCAGTAAATCGAGCTAATTCTATTCCGTTGTTGTCAAGTACTAAAAAAGTAGGGAAGATTTTAATGTTGTATTTATTCTTAAAGGATGCTGAACCCGGTTTTTCAAAATCTAATCCAGCAAAAACATAATTTTGATTCATAAATGAAATTACTTCAGGATCTTTCAGGGTAGTTGCTTTGATGTTTTTACAATGCGGACACCAATTGGCATATACCATATAAAATATAGGTTTATTTTCGTTTTTTGCACGTTGTATCACATTTTCTAAATCACTTTCTTCAAAACGAATTGAGTCTTGTGCGTGAAATGAAATAGTAGATAATAGAAAAAATAAATAAATTAAGTTTTTAAAGTGAGGCTTCACAGGCTTTGTTTAAAATTACTTACAAATATATTTTGTTTTTTAGAATCATGTTTAAAATTATAGTTGATTTTACTAACAGAATTGAATTACAATTGTAAATTTGCTTCTAAATTATTGATTTTGTAAAAGAATTATTCCCTACTATGATATATCCTAAAATCCCTTTGGCACAAAGTATTCTTGAGATTTTTTTAGCCAAAGGAATTACCACAATAGTTATTTCGCCGGGCTCTCGAAATGCTCCTTTAACTATTGGCTTTGCCTCAAATCCAGCTTTTAAATGTTACAGCATTGCTGATGAACGTTCGGCAGGATTTTTTGCACTAGGAATAGCACAACAAACCAATAACCCCGTTGCATTAGTATGCACATCGGGTTCAGCAGTATTGAACTATTATCCCGCTTTTGCAGAAGCTTTTTACAGCCAAATTCCTTTAGTTGTAGTTTCAGCAGATCGTCCTCAAAGTAAAATTGATATAGGTGATGGTCAAACCATTCGCCAAAAAAATGTATTTGCAAACCATTCATTGTATAATGCTAATTTAGAAGAGCAGTCTACTGAAGAGAATGATTTGAAAATTAATGATGCTTTGAACATCTCTTTTGCCAAAAAAGGACCGGTTCATATTAATGTTCCTTTTGAAGAACCTCTGTATGAAACCGTTTCAACACTTTCGGTACAGCCATTGATTACACATTTTAAGGAGTCGGTTAAAGAAATAGCGAGTTTACATTCGTTTGCTGAAATTTGGAATCAAGCTTCAAGAAAAATGATTTTAATAGGAGTAAACGTTCCCAATAATATCGATACTAAAGTGATTGATTTTTTAGCCAATGATTCCTCAATCACTGTTTGGACGGAGACTCCATCGAATGTGCATCATACTAGTTTCATTAGCAATATAGATACTATAATTACTCCTTTTGACTCGGAAGATTTTGAGAATTTTCAACCTGAAATTCTAGTGACTTTTGGCGGAATGATTGTGTCAAAACGAGTTAAAGCTTTTTTACGAAAGTACAAACCTAAACACCATTGGCATATTGATCCTCTAAGAGCGTATGATACTTTTGGAGTGTTGAGCCAGCATTTTGAAACCACTCCTCAATTATTTTTTACTAAGTTTATTCCTTTGACAAAAGCAATTGAGAGTGATTATGCTATACGATTAGCTAAGGTTAAATACAATAGACAAACAAAACACGAAAAGTATGTATCTAAAATCCCTTTTTCGGATTTAAAGGTTTTTGCAAACATAATTCCACAATTACCTAAGAATACTCAGTTGCAAATTAGCAATAGTTCTGCAATTCGTTATGCACAATTAATTCCTATTGACGCTTCAATCGAAGTATATTGTAATCGAGGGACCAGTGGGATAGATGGTTCTACCTCAACAGCAATTGGTGCAGCAGTAGCTAATGGTAAACCTACTACGCTCATTACGGGAGATATTAGTTTTTTATATGATACTAATGCACTTTGGAATAATTATATTCCCAAAAATTTCAAAATTATCTTGATTAACAATGGAGGAGGAGGAATATTTAGGATTCTCCCAGGTCATGAGGAGACAGCTGTTTTTACAACTTTTTTCGAGACATCTCATAGCTATACAGTCAAACATTTAGCAACTATGTATGGTTTTGCTTATAGTACTGCGAGTGATGAAGAAAGTCTCGAAAAAGCTATAGTAAGTTTATTTTCAAATAATAATCAACCGGCACTTCTTGAAGTAATTACGCCTACTTATGAAAATGATACTATTTTGCTGAATTACTTTAAAAATTTAGTGTAATTTAAAATAAATTTATTTTTTTTGATCGCATATGGCCCTTTTTTGTTTTGGGATATATTTTATTGTTATTAATTTACAAGATTGAATTTGAATATAAGTATGAAATTGACCATTTTTATTAGATGTTTATTTGTAGTTTAGTGTTCAATAATAGTATTTATTATTTAAATTATTTTAAAAATCCGTAAAGGTTTAATCTTATTAGTTGCAATTTATAATAGTATCGTAATTTTTTAAGAAAGTTATATAGTAATAGTTTTTTTTTCTAAATTTAGAAAAATATAAATGCCTACTTTATTTTCTAATAATTGTTTGTGTTTTGTTTAAAAAAAAATACTATTTTAATATTAATATTTTTTGTTGATGAAGGTAAAAAAAAAGAATGTAATAGCAATAATTTTAGGTGGAGGACAAGGTTCTAGATTGTTTCCATTAACAGAAACACGATCAAAACCTGCCGTTCCTGTTGGAGGGAAATATCGTTTGGTAGATATACCTATTTCAAATTGTTTAAATTCTGATATCTATAGAATGTTTGTTTTGACACAATTCAATTCGGCATCCTTAAACGCACACATAAAAAACACCTATAATTTCAGTGTTTTTAGCCATTCTTTTGTAGATATTTTAGCAGCAGAACAAACACCTGATAATCCTACTTGGTTTCAGGGTACTTCGGATGCTGTTCGACAGTGTATGCCTCATTTTTTGAATCACGATTTTGATTATGCATTAATTCTTTCAGGAGACCAATTGTACCAAATGGATTTCAATGAAATGATTGAAGCACATATTGCGTCTCAAGCTGATATCACCATAGCTACTTTACCAGTAAATGCTAAAGAAGCTCCTGAATTTGGTGTTTTAAAAACAAATTCGGAGAGTTTCGTGGAATCTTTTATTGAAAAACCAGCGCCAGAAATATTGTCGCAATGGAAATCAGATGTTAGCCCTGAAATGAAAGCCCAAGGGAAAGATTATTTGGCCTCTATGGGTATTTATATTTTTAATAAGAGACTTTTGGTTGAGTTGATGAAAAATCCAGACACTAAAGATTTTGGTAAAGAAATCATACCTCAAGCTGTAGGGTATCAAAAAATATTGAGTTATCAGTATGAAGGGTATTGGACAGATATTGGTAATATAGATTCCTTTTTTGAAGCTAATATAGGTCTTACTGATGCAATTCCACAATTTAACTTATTTGATAACGAAAATAAAATATACACAAGACCAAGGTTATTACCGCCATCAAAATTTAATAAAACGCTAGTTGACAGCTCTTTAATTTCTGAAGGCTGTGTTTTAAACGCTAAAGAGATTAAAAAATCGGTAATAGGTATTCGCTCTAAAATAGGAGTAGATACTGTTATTCAAAATAGTTATGTGATGGGAAATGATTATTATCAAAGCATAAACGATATTAACGAAGATGTATCTCAAAATAAAATTTTGGTAGGCATAGGAGAAAGATGTTTTATTAAAAACGCTCTTGTAGACAAAAATGTTCGGATAGGTAATGATGTATATATTAATGGAGGTACACATTTAGAAAATTGTTCGAATGGTTTATATGTAGTTAAAGATGGTATCATTGTAATTAAAAAAGGTGTTACAATTCCAAATAATTTCGTAATTAAGTAGTAAATGGTAGGTTGTTAATTTTTGGCCTATTAGGATAATATTTTTTAACTAAAGTTAGGATTATATAATTTTAAATAATGAAAAATCAAACCCGAATTATTATAGAAAATGTAGCTCCACAAATTGATGGCGGTGCTTTTGCAGTGAAACGAATTGTCGGTCAAAAAGTACAGGTTACTGCTTCTGTTTTTTCAGATGGTCATGATGTTATTCAATGTTGTGTAAAATACAAACATCAGGCAGATAAAAAATGGCAAGAAATCAGAATGATTCCAGCTGAAAATGATGAATGGCATTGTGAATTTAAGGTCGAAAAACAAGGGAGTTATACATATTTTATAGAAGGTTGGGTTGATTATGCATTGAATTGGCAACATGGAACTGAACGTAAGATTTTTGATGGTCAAATTGTAAAATCTGAGTTGTTAGAAGGTGCTGAGTACGTCAAAGAAATACAGAAGTTAGTAACTAAAGAAGAAAAAAAATATTTAGAGACTGTCCTGCATTTTTTTACAGTTGATTCAGAATATGATAATGGAGTACGTGAGGCTATATCATATGAATTGACTCAAATATTTAAAAAGTATCCTAGTCGTTTTTTAGCCAATACATCTCATCAGCTTAAAGTGTATGTCGATAGACAAAAAGCTCTTTTTAGTACTTGGTACGAGTTTTTTCCGCGTTCTTCCTCGCAAGAAGAAGGGAAACATGGAACTTTTAAGGATTGCGAAAAATTACTACCTAGAGTGGCCGAAATGGGTTTTGATACCCTTTATTTACCTCCAATTCATCCTATTGGTGAAGTAAATAGAAAAGGGAAAAATAATGCTACAAATGCTCAACCTGGTGATGTGGGATCTCCATGGGGTATTGGATCGCAATATGGAGGACATAAAGCAACACATCCAGAATTAGGTACTATTGAAGATTTTAAATCATTAGTAAAAGCAGCTAAAGAGTTAGGAATCGAAGTAGCTATGGATTATGCTTTGCAAGCAGCACCAGACCATCCTTATGTTAAACAATTTCCTCAATGGTTTAAATGGAGACCAGATGGAACAGTGCAATATGCTGAAAATCCTCCTAAAAAATACCAAGATATATTACCAATTTATTTTGAAAGTGATGATTGGAAAAATCTTTGGAATGAATTATTAGATGTTGCTTTGTTTTGGGTAGAAGAATGTGGAATCCGAGTATTTAGAGTAGATAATCCACATACCAAACCATTTTATTTTTGGGGTTGGCTAATTGCTGAAATTAAGAAAAAATATCCTGATGTTTTATTTTTAGCAGAGGCTTTTACGCGTCCTAAAATAATGAATGAATTAGCTAAACAAGGGTTTAGCCAATCGTATACCTACTTTACTTGGAGAAATACAAAAAATGAACTTATTGAGTATGTTACAGAGTTAACTCAATCCGAACAAAAAGAATACTATCGTCCTAATTTTTGGCCTAATACTCCTGATATCAATCCTTTTGCTTTGCAAAGTGGTAATGAATCTATTCATCTTCAAAAGTATTTTTTAGCAGCAACCCTAAGTTCTAGTGTTGGAATTTATGGGCCTGTATTTGAATACCTTGTTTGCGAACCCTTAGCTCAGGGAAAAGAAGAATATTTGAATTCGGAAAAATATGAATTTGTAAAATGGGATTGGAATCAAAAAAATAAAATAACTACATTAATTACTCGAATCAACTTTATTAGAAAAGAACAGGCTTCATTACAACAAACTAATAATATTGTTTTTTGTACTACAAATAATGATCAGATTTTAGCCTATTATAAATTTGATGATGAAAAACAAAATCAAACTTTAATGGTAGTAAACTTGGATCCTTTCGCAACAATTCAAACTACAATTAGGATTCCTATTGAAAATTTGGGGACCCATCAAATTCAAGTTACAGATTTGATTACAGGTAATACTTATTTTTGGAATCAAGAATGGAATTTTATACAACTTTCTCCAGAATTACCTTTTCATTTATTCAAAATTCAGCGATAAAAAAAATAGATTTTTTTAAAAAAATTGCCTTTTAGAAAAATTGTGAGTTGAGATATGAATTAAACACACACCTTCGTAGGTCTGTAATTTTAAATAAAAAGGAATTGCAAGTATAAAATAATTTAATAAATAGTATAAAGTAATTTACTTATAGAAATAAATTTAGAATAATGAGCAAAGTACAAAGTTATTCACTTTTCACTGAATTTGATATTGATTTATTTAAGGCAGGAAAGCATTTCAGGCTGTATGAAAAATTGGGAGCTCATCCTGTAGCGGTCAATGGAGTAGTTGGGGTTTATTTTGCCGTATGGGCGCCATCTGCACTTTCTGTTTCTGTTGTTGGAGATTTCAATTATTGGATTCAAGGTGAACATCCTTTAAATGTTCGTTGGGATTCTTCTGGAATTTGGGAAGGCTTTATTCCGGGAGTACAAAAAGGAACTACTTATAAATATAAAATTCAATCTGAAAATGACGGAATTATAACTGAAAAAGCCGATCCTTTTGCATTCTATTGTGAAAAACCGCCACTTACAGCTTCAGTAATTTGGGATTTGGATTACCAATGGAAAGATACCAATTGGATGAAAACTCGTAAAGACTATAATAGTTTAGATAAACCGTATTCTGTTTATGAAGTTCATTTAGGATCTTGGAGGCGTCATGGTTCTGAAAATCGATTTTTAACGTATTTGGAATATGCAGATGAGTTAGTAGATTATGTGAAACAAACAGGTTTTACTCATGTGGAGTTTATGCCTGTTATGGAATATCCTTACGATCCTTCTTGGGGATATCAATTAGTAGGCTATTTTGCTCCAACATCTCGATTTGGAAACCCGCAAGAGTTTATGACTTTGGTGGATAAATTGCATCAAGCAGGAATTGGAGTTATTTTGGACTGGGTACCTTCTCATTTTCCAGATGACGCACATGGTTTAGGTTTTTTTGATGGTTCGCATCTTTTTGAACATCCAGATAGAAGAAAAGGATATCATCCGGATTGGAAAAGTTTGGTATTTAATTATGGACGTAATGAGGTGCGTTCATTTTTAATCAGTAATGCGTTATTCTGGTTGCAACATTATCATATTGACGGACTTCGTGTAGATGCTGTAGCGTCAATGTTGTATTTGGATTATTCTAGAAAAGATGGAGAGTGGGAGCCGAACGAATTTGGAGGAAGAGAAAATTTAGATACCATCAGTTTTTTAAAAGATTTCAACGAAGCAGTATATGCTAACTATGAAGGGGTTCAAACTATTGCAGAGGAGAGTACTTCGTTTCCAATGGTTTCCAGACCTACATTTGCAGGTGGTTTAGGTTTTGGAATGAAATGGATGATGGGATGGATGCACGATACGTTACAATACTTTAAAAAAGATCCCATCCACAGAAAATACCATCAAAATGATTTGACTTTTTCGATGACGTATGCGTTCTCTGAGAATTTTATGTTGCCACTTTCTCATGATGAAGTCGTCTATGGGAAGAGTTCGATTGCAGGAAGAATGCCTGGTGATGAATGGCAGAAATTTGCCAACTTGAGATTATTGTACGGTTATATGTTTACGCATCCTGGAACAAAATTATTGTTTATGGGAGCTGAGTTTGGGCAGAGTGGTGAATGGAATTTTGAGCAAAGTCTAGATTGGCATTTATTAGAATATCCTTTTCATAAAGGTATCCAAAAGTTAATAGCTGGATTGAATGATTTGTATAAAAACCAGCCGGCTTTATTTGAAAAACAATTTAGTCCAGAAGGATTTGAGTGGATTAACTATTCTGACCATCATAATGCAGTCATGGCATATATTCGAAAGGGAAATAATGTGGTTCAAGATCTTATAGTGGTTTGTAATTTTACACCAGTAGTACGCCAAAATTATAGAATAGGTTTGCCAAGAAATGGAAAATTGATTGAAATATTTAATAGTGATGCTAAAGATTACGGAGGAAGTGGAGTAGCTAATCAGGGTGAATTAACAATAGAGAGTTCTCCTTATGATGGTAGAGATTATTCAATAGAATTGAATTTAGCTCCATTAGCGGTTATGGTCTTTAGAATTTTGTAATCATCTATCTGATTCATTTTGTTTTTTATTCAACATAGATTTTAATTAGGATTCAAAAAATGTAATTTTGTGATTCTTAACTATACATCGAATGAAAAAAATATTACTAGGACTATCCACTTTAGGATTGTTTGTTTCTTGTGTTACTAATCCTTTAACAGGGAAATCGACACTTAATTTTGTTTCAAATGCATCGTTATTTCCTTCTTCATTTCAACAATATGGTACATTTTTGAAGGAAAATAAAGTAATTACGGGTACTGCTGATGCAAAATTGGTAGAAAAAGTAGGTGTCCGAATTAAATTAGCTGCTGAGAAATATTTGAATTATTTAGGGCAAACTCAATATTTGAAAGGCTACGAATGGGAGTACAAGTTAGTAGAAAGTAAAGATATCAACGCTTGGTGTATGCCTGGTGGTAAAATTGTAGTCTATTCAGGGATATTACCTGTGACTTTGAACGAGGCAGGATTAGCTACCGTTATGGGACACGAAGTTTCTCACGCATTAGCTAATCACGGAGCACAACGAATGAGTGCGGCTCAACTACAACAAATTGGTGCTGTTGGTGTTGCGCTAGCTACAGGAAAAGAAAGTGCAGAAAAACAAGAGATGTGGCAAAAATATTACGGTATTGGATCTCAAGTAGGAGTGATGTTGCCCTTTAGTAGGAGCCATGAGAGTGAAGCTGATAAAATAGGCTTGGCCTTGATGGCAATTGCAGGTTATAATGTAGAGGAATCCGTTGTATTCTGGGAAAGAATGGCAGCCAAATCATCGGGAAAATCACAGCCAGAGTTTTTGAGCACACACCCTTCTGATGCGACTCGAATTGCAGATTTAAAAGCTTTAATTCCTGAAGCGAAAGCAATTGCAGCTAAAGTTGGAATAATTGCTAAATAATTAAATAAGTTGAATTTAAAAACAGGCTATTTTCTGTTAATAAAAAGCCTGTTTTTTTTATCAAATATGATTTAAATACCGAATTTGTTCTGGTTTTTGTGATACTAATTAAAAAATAAATAAATTAGTCCCCTAAACCAAAAACTAGTATGGCCGATTTACCAAAAGGAGACAAAAAATTATTGAATGCTTGGGCATTTTATGATTGGGCTAATTCAGTATATTCATTAGTAATCTCTTCCGCTGTTTTTCCTATTTTTTACGAAGCATTATTTTCAGAACGAAGTCATTACATTACTGTTTTTGGATTCTCGCTTAAAAATTCAGCCTTAATTAGTTTTGTCACTGCATTTGCGTTTTTAGTAGTTGCTTTTATTTCTCCGATACTTTCTGGAATTTCGGATTATGTGGGGAATAAAAAATCTTTCATGAAATTTTTCTGCTATTTGGGTGCGCTTTCTTGTGTTGGTCTGTATTGGTTTAGCCTTGAAAATATTTATCTCAGTTTAGTTTTTTATTTTTTAGGATTAGTGGGTTTTTGGGGAAGTTGGGTTTTTTATAATTCCTATTTACCTGATATTGCTTTTGCTGAGCAACAAGATGCTATTAGTGCTAAAGGATTTTCATACGGTTATATTGGAAGTGTGATTCTTCTCGTAGTTAATTTGGCCATGATTATGATGCCAGATGCATTTGGGATTTCTGGAACTAAAGGAGAAGCAGCCATGATGGCGATGCGCTATTCTTTTGTAATGGTGGGAATTTGGTGGATTTTATTCAGTCAATACACGTATTTTTATCTTCCTAAAGGAAATAAAATTGTATCCAGTAAGATAAAACAACATGTTTTTTTTAATGGTTATATAGAATTGAAAAAGGTTTGGCATTTACTTGCTGACAACGAAACTTTAAAGAGATATTTATGGAGTTTTTTTGTCTATAGTATGGCGGTTCAAACTGTAATGTTGATTGCAACTTATTTTGGTGCACAAGAAATTCAGTGGTCTTCTCAAAGCGAAAGCACTACAGGATTGATTATTTGTATATTAGTAATTCAGCTAGTGGCCATAGCGGGTGCGACATTTACTTCTAAAGCTTCTGCTAAATATGGGAATATACCTACTTTAATAGTAATTAATGCTTTTTGGGTTGTTTTATGTGTTTTAGCATATTTTATTACGATTCCGATTCATTTTTATATTATGGCAGGTTTGGTAGGTTTAGTTATGGGAGGAATTCAAGCATTATCTCGTTCAACCTATTCAAAATTATTGCCTCCAACAGAAGATACAGCATCTTTTTTTAGTTTTTATGATGTAGCCGAAAAAATAGGTATTGTCATAGGGATGTGTATTTATGGAATTATTGATCAAATTACTGGAAGCCCAAGATTTGCGATTGTGTTTTTAGGGGTATTCTTCGTTGTAGGACTTATGTTATTACGTCGTGTTCCAAAAACCTCTTAATTGAAATAATCATTTATCTCATCTTTTTATTTGGCACAGAGATTGACTTATTAAAGGCAGGTTTAATAAACTACGCAGAATAGTGTTTAGGCCAATTGAATTTTTAAAATTAATGACAAAAAGACGTATTATAATTTATGCCAAATCATAAAATACTTACTATTGACAATCTGTCACTCCAAGAATTTGATTCGGATGCAGAATTGATTCCCTTATTGACTCCTGAAGATGAAGAGGAGATGAATAATGAGGAATTGCCAGAATCATTATCAATTTTACCTTTGCGTAATATGGTTTTATTTCCAGGTGTTGTTATTCCAATAACCGCGGGTCGAGATAAATCAATACGATTACTTAATGATGCTAATGCTTCGGGTAAAAATATTGGAGTTGTAGCTCAAAAAAATGAACAAGACGAAGATCCAAGTAAAGATGATATTCATACTATTGGAACTGTAGCAAGAATTTTACGTGTCTTGAAAATGCCTGATGGTAACATTACAGTTATTTTGCAAGGAAAAAAACGTTTTGAGATTGCTGAAGTAGTTTCAGAAGAACCGTATATTACTGCAACTGTAAAGGAAGTTCCTGAAAAACGACCAAAAAAGAACGATTCGGAATTTAATGCGATTATTGATTCTTTAAAAGATTTAGCGGTTAAGATTATTCAAGAAAGTCCAAATTTGCCAAGTGAAGCAACTTTTGCAATCAAAAATATTGAGAGTAAATCCTTTTTAGTCAATTTTGTTTCCTCAAATATGAACCTTTCGGTAAAAGAGAAACAAGATTTATTAAAAATAAATAACTTGAAGGATCGCGCTTTAGAAACTTTACGTTTTATGAATGTAGAGTTACAAAAATTAGAGCTTAAAAATGATATTCAGTCCAAAGTACGTTTCGACTTAGATCAACAACAACGCGAATATTTTCTTCATCAGCAAATGAAAACCATTCAAGAAGAATTGGGAGGTGTATCGCATGAAGAAGAATTTGAAGAAATGAGTCAGCGTGCTAAAACTAAAAAATGGGATGATAAAACGCAAAAACATTTCGACAAAGAATTGTCTAAGTTGCGCAGGATGAATCCGCAAGCTCCTGATTTTAGTATTCAAAGAAATTATCTGGATTTATTCTTGGACTTACCCTGGAACGAATTTTCAGTAGATAATTTTGATTTGAAAAGAGCTCAAAAGATTTTGGATAAAGATCATTTTGGATTAGAAGAAGTAAAGAAAAGAGTTATTGAACACTTGGCGGTATTGAAACTTCGAAAAGATATGAAGTCTCCTATTATTTGTTTAACAGGACCTCCAGGTGTGGGTAAAACCTCAATTGGACGTTCTATTGCCGAGGCATTAGGCAGAAAATACGTTCGAATTTCATTAGGAGGGTTACGTGATGAGGCTGAAATTAGAGGGCACAGAAAAACTTATATTGGTGCTTTGCCAGGGCGAATTATACAAAGTCTTAAAAAAGCAGGTACTTCAAATCCAGTGTTTGTTTTGGATGAAATAGATAAATTATCTAATAGTCATAGTGGTGATCCTTCGTCAGCATTATTAGAGGTTTTAGATCCGGAGCAAAACAATTCGTTTTATGATAACTTTCTTGAGATGGGGTATGATTTGTCTAAGGTGATGTTTATTGCTACCTCAAATAATATGGGGGCAATTCAACCCGCTTTGCGAGATAGAATGGAAGTGATTAAAATGTCAGGATATACTATTGAAGAAAAAGTAGAAATTGCTCGTCAGCACTTGTTTCCAAGACAATTAAAAGAACATGGATTGACTGCGAAAGATTTAACTATTGGTAAAAAACAATTAGAAAAAATTATCGAAGGTTATACACGTGAATCGGGTGTTAGAGGTTTAGAGAATAAAATTGCTCAAGTTATTCGAAATGCTGCTAAATCAGTAGCAATGGAAGAAGAATACAATAAAAAAGTTACAGATGATGCTATTATAAAAGTATTGGGAGCTCCAAGATTAGAAAGAGATAAATATGAAAGTAATGATGTAGCGGGTGTGGTTACAGGGTTAGCTTGGACAAGTGTAGGTGGTGATATTTTATTTATAGAATCATTGATTTCTCCAGGCAAAGGGACAATGACACTTACAGGAAATCTTGGAACAGTAATGAAAGAATCAGCTACAATTGCTTTAGAGTATATTAAGGCTAATTCGGAAGTTATGGGGCTTCATTCTGAAATATTGAATAAATACAATATACATTTACATGTTCCAGAGGGCGCTACTCCAAAAGATGGACCAAGTGCTGGAATTGCAATGCTAACTTCCTTGGTTTCGTTGTTTACTCAAAAAAGAGTGAAGAAAAATCTAGCCATGACAGGTGAAATTACTCTTAGAGGAAAAGTACTACCTGTAGGCGGTATTAAAGAGAAAATATTAGCAGCTAAACGAGCTAATATTAAAGAGATTATTTTATGTCATGAAAACAAAAGTGATATTGACGAAATAAAACCAGAATATTTAGAAGGACTTACTTTTCATTATGTGAAAGAAATGAGTGAAGTTATTCAAATTGCAGTTACTGATCAAAAAGTCAAAAGACCTAAAAAGCTAATGGCTTAACAGTAATTTACCATTTAAAAATTAGTTCCAAATTCCATTGCAAATATTTTTTTGTTTTGGGGTTTGGATTTTTTTATTTATTCTATTTATAATTTTATCTTCGCAATTCAATACATGATAAAATATAAAAACATTGGCTAAAAAAATCACAATAGCTATAGATGGATTTTCTTCTACAGGTAAGAGCACTCTGGCAAAACAGCTTGCAAAGCATTTAGGTTATATTTATATAGATACAGGTGCAATGTATAGGGCAGTAGCTTTGTTTGCGATGCAAAAAAAACTAATTTCATTTAATTATTTTGATAAGATAGGATTGGTTAATCAATTAAAAAACATAGAATTAGAATTTAAATTTAATTATAATTTAGGTTTTGCTGAAATGTACTTGAACGGACAAAATGTAGAAAAAGAAATTCGTAGTATAGAAGTTTCTAGTTTTGTAAGTAAGGTAGCTGAAATTTCAGAAGTACGTTCGAAGTTGGTAGAACAACAACAAGAAATGGGTAAAAATAAAGCCATTGTAATGGATGGTCGTGATATTGGTACGGTCGTTTTTCCAGCTGCCGAATTAAAGATTTTCATGACAGCGAGTGTTGCTAATCGAGCTCAAAGACGTTTTGATGAATTACAACAAAAAGGAGATGCGGTTACTTATGAAGAAGTATTAAAAAATGTCGAAGATCGGGATTATATTGATACCCATCGCGAGGACTCTCCTTTGGTAATGGCTGAAGATGCTGTTGAAATCGATAACTCTAATTTGTCAAGAGAAGAGCAATTTCAAGTTGTTATGGAATTAGTGAATGGAATTATAGAAGCAAATTAATTAGTTGCATATTGCTGATTTATTTTAGATTTACTAACTATTTACTACAAATACAGATATCAATTATGAATATAAAATTTAGATTGACAGTAATGAATTTTCTTCAATTTTTCGTTTGGGGGATATGGTTGATCTCTTTAGGAGGTTACATGGGACAAACATTTGGTCCTGTCGAAGGAGGAAGTATTGGTTTGTCAATAGGAAGAACTTATGGATCAATGGGTTGGGCAAGTTTATTTATGCCGGCTTTATTGGGAATCATTGCCGATAAATATTTTAGTGCACAAAAAGTTTTAGGATTAGCACATATAATTGCTGGAATAGCAATTTTTTTCGCAACAAAGGCAACTAATTCTACCGAAATGTATTGGATAATTTTTGTAACAAGTTGTTTTTATATGCCTACAATTGCTTTGAATAATTCTGTAAGTTATGCTTTGTTGAGTAAAAATAATTTTGATATTCAGAAAACATTTACTCCAATTCGAGTTTGGGGAACAGTTGGATTTGTAATTGCGATGTGGTTTGTTGACTTAACAGATTGGAAGTCAAATATTTTCCAATTTATTTTTGCTTCAATTTCAATGATTTTAACGGGTGTATTTTCTTTTACTTTACCTGATATTCCAGCTGAAAATAAAAATACAAACCAATCGCTTTCAAGTAAATTTGGCTTAGACAGTTTTGTACTGTTTAAGCAAAAAAAAATAGCTATTTTCTTTGTATTTGCAATGCTTTTAGGTGCAGCATTACAAATCACAAATATGTTTGGAGATACCTTTATTAGAGATTTTGGCTCATATCCTGAATATAAAGGAACTTTTGGAGTTGAACATTCTGTTTTTATTATTTCTTTATCGCAAATATCTGAGACACTTTTCATTATAACCATTCCATTTTTTTTGAAAAAATTCGGTATTAAAAATGTAATGATATTTAGCATGATTGCATGGGTTTTAAGATTTGGGCTTTTTGGAATTGGTAACCCTGGCTCAGGTGTAATATTTTTAATTCTTTCGATGATTGTTTATGGAATGGCATTTGATTTCTTTAATATATCTGGTTCGTTATTTGTAGAAAAAGAAACTGATAGTAAAATGCGTTCAAGTGCTCAAGGTCTATTTATGTTGATGACCAATGGAGTAGGAGCAATTTTAGGAGGAGAATTCGCAGGTAGAACGGTTTCATATTTTACAGTCGAAAATAAAGTTCAATGGTCAAATGTTTGGTTTTCTTTTGCTGGTTATGCTTTGATTATTGCAATATTATTTGCTGTAACATTTAAATACAAACACAATCTTTCTAAAATAGAATCAGCTAAGTGTTAGTAATACTATTGTATTATTTTATAGACCAAGACTTTTTCTTGATTTTTTGTTGGACAATTGCTAAGCAAGTGGGTTGAATTTTTATAATTTAATTCCATTGAGTTATTCTTTCTGATTGTCAGTCTATTAATCGTTTGTTTTATAGTAAAATAATTTTGATTATTGAATAAACTTGTATTACCTTTGCGCACCTATTGGTGAATAAGGATTTCCTCTAGGTATCAATTAATTATACAAACAACTTCTGCTGTTTTCTTTCGCAATCAGAAATCCGAGAAAATACAGAATACAAATTTTTAATCAGCATGTCTGAACAATTAAAATCACAAGAAGAGTTTTTAGCAAATTTTAACTGGCACAACTTCCAAGAAGGAATTGATGCCGTAGATGAGAAAAACTTACAAGAATTCGAAGAACTAGTATCAAAAACTTTTATTGCAACTGATCAAGAAGAAGTAGTAGAAGGTGTAGTTGTTAGAATTACAGATAGAGACGTTATCGTTGATATCAATGCAAAATCGGAAGGTGTTATTTCTTTAAACGAATTCCGTTACAATCCAAACTTAAAAGTAGGTGACAAAGTAGAAGTATTAATTGATATCCGTGAAGACAAAACAGGTCAATTAGTATTATCACATAGAAAAGCGCGTACTATCAAATCTTGGGATAGAGTTATCGCTGCAAACGAAACAGGTGAAATTGTTACTGGTTTTGTTAAATGTAGAACTAAAGGAGGTATGATCGTTGACGTTTTTGGAATCGAAGCATTCTTACCAGGTTCTCAAATTGATGTGAAACCAATCCGTGATTACGATGTTTATGTAAACAAAAACATGGAATTCAAAGTAGTTAAAATTAACCACGAATTCAAAAATGTTGTTGTATCTCACAAAGCGCTTATCGAAGCGGATATTGAGGTTCAGAAAAAAGAAATCATCGGTCAATTACAAAAAGGACAAGTATTAGAAGGTGTTGTTAAAAACATTACTTCTTATGGTGTGTTTATTGACTTGGGTGGTGTTGATGGATTAATCCACATTACTGATCTTTCTTGGTCAAGAATCAATCATCCAAGTGAAGTACTTGAATTAGATCAAAAATTAAATGTTGTAATTCTTGATTTTGATGATGAGAAAACAAGAATCCAATTAGGATTGAAACAATTAAACGCTCACCCATGGGATGCTTTAGATGCTAACTTAACTGTTGGTGATAAAGTAAAAGGTAAAGTAGTTGTAATCGCTGATTACGGTGCATTTATCGAAGTGGCTGAAGGTGTTGAAGGTTTAATCCACGTTTCTGAAATGTCATGGTCTACTCACTTACGTTCTGCACAAGACTTCGTTAAAGTAGGAGATGTTGTTGAAGGAGTTATCTTGACTTTAGATAGAGATGATCGTAAGATGTCTTTAGGTATCAAACAATTGACTCAAGATCCATGGACTGATATTACTTCTAAATATCCAGTAGGTTCTAAACATACAGGTATTGTTAGAAACTTTACAAACTTTGGAATTTTCGTAGAATTAGAAGAGGGAATCGACGGATTAATTTACATTTCTGATCTTTCTTGGACTAAGAAAATCAAACATCCATCTGAATTTGTAAACGTAGGTGAAAAATTAGATGTAGTAGTATTAGAATTAGATGTTGAAGGACGTAAATTATCTTTAGGTCACAAACAAACTACTGCTAACCCTTGGGATCAATACGAAGATTCTTTTGCAGTGGGAACTATCCACACAGGAGAAATTTCTGAAATCGTTGACAAAGGAGCTACTGTAGAATTCGGCGATGATATCGTTGCTTTCATTCCTACTCGTCACTTAGAAAAAGAAGACGGTAAGAAATTGAAAAAAGGAGAATCTGCTGATTTTAAAGTAATTGAATTCAATAAAGAATTTAAAAGAGTAGTTGCTTCTCACACTGCTATCTTCCGTGAAGAAGAAGAGAAAAATGTGAAAGCAGTAGCAGAGAATACTGCTGCATCATCTACTAATGCTCCAGCGGCAACTTTAGGAGATAACAATGATGTATTAGCAGCTTTGAAAGCTAAAATGGAAAAAACGGAGAAAAAATAATCTTAGTTTTTTTAAATACAAAAGCCTCACAGAAATGTGAGGTTTTTTTATGGTTTATCTCAAAATGAATTAATAAGTTAAAGACAAATAGATTGTAAAAAATTAAGCCCCTTAATCTGAATTAGATTTAGGGGCTTTGTAATTTATGAAAACACTTAATTATCTCAAAACAGCACCTAGTTCTGTTTCAAAATTTTTCTGTAATTTATTCATGATTGTATCAACTTGCTCATCCGTTAAGGTTTTTGAGCTGTCTTGAATACTGAAACTTACTGCATACGATTTTTTACCTTCGGGTAAGTTTTTGCCTTCGTAGACATCAAATAAATCAATGTTTTTTAATAATGCCTTCTCGGTTTGTTTCGCAATTGTATAAATACTTTCGTAACTAACCGATTGGTCAATCAATAAAGCTAAGTCTCTGCGAACTTCAGGATATTTTGGTATCTCTGTGAATTTTATTTTATTAGAAATTAATTTCAAGATAGCTTCCCAATTAAAATCAGCAAAAAACACTTCTTGTTTGATTCCGAAATATTTTAGAATAGATTTTTTAACGACCCCTAATTCAACTATAGTTTCTTTTCCAATGCTAAAGGCTATACCTTCAGAGAATACATCAGAAGTTACTGGTTGGCTTTGAATTTTTTGAATTCCTAGACGTTCTAATATAGCATTTGCATATCCTTTGAATAAAAAGAAATCTGTTGGTTTTTGAGTAGTAGTCCAAGTTTCTTGGTTTCTATTACCCGATAAAAATAGAGTTAAATGTTTTTTCTCTTCGTATCCAGAAGGATAATTATGATAGGTTTTTCCAAATTCAAATAATTTTAAATCGGTACTTTTCCTATTAATATTGTAAGAGATAGCTTCAAGTCCAGAGAATAACAACGATTGTCGCATTGTTGCCAAGTCATTACTTAAAGGGTTCAACATAGTTACATTATGTTCTTCTTTTAATATTGTTGAGAGTCCAATATAGTTAGCAGTAGTTAATGAGTTAGCCATCATCTCGTGAAATCCTTGAGAATTCAATTGAGCAGCAACAACATTTTGGACTTTATAATCTTCGGTTCTTGGTGAATTAGCAACAGTAGCATTCACTTTATTAGAATATTTAATATTATTGTATCCGTAAACTCTTAAAATTTCTTCAATAACATCAATTTCTCTTTGAACATCTACTCTGTATGCAGGAATAGTTAATCCTAACCCAGAATCAGAAACACTATTTACTTTTATATCAAGAGAAACTAATATCTTTTTGATAGTGTCTTTTGGAATTTCTTGTCCAATAATTTTTGTAACCTTATTAAAATTTAGAAATACAGTAAAATCTTCTACTTTTTTAGGGTAAATATCAATTATATCTGAGGTAATTTCACCACCAGCTACTTCTTGAATAAGAAGCGCTGCACGTTTTAAAGCATATTCAGTAATCGAAGGATCAATTCCTCTTTCAAATCGAAAAGAAGCATCTGTACTTAATTGGTGTCTTTTAGCTGTTTTACGTACACTTACAGGATTAAAATAAGCACTTTCTAAAAAGATTGTGGTAGTACTCTCTGAAACTCCAGATTCTTTCCCTCCAAATACCCCAGCGATACAAAGAGGTCCTTTTTCATCACATATCATGATGTCATCTTCGTGTAAACTTCTTTCTACATCATCTAGAGTAGTGAATTTAGTTCCAGCAGGGACTGTTTTTACAATTACTTTACCGCTAATTTTTGCCGCATCGAAAGCGTGTAAAGGCTGTCCTAATTCATGTAATACATAATTGGTAACATCTACAATATTATTTTTTGGATTTAATCCAATAGCTTTTAATCTATTTTGTAGCCAAGCTGGAGATGGTTTTACACTAACTCCTGAAATTGTCACACCGCAATACCTTGGAACAAGTTTATTATCTTTTACATCAATATCAATTTTTAGTGTTCGCTTATCTACTCTAAATTTACTAACAGAAGGAGTGATTAACTCCACATTAGTTCCTTTTTGAAGCATCCCAGCTCTGATATCTCTTGCAGTTCCTAAATGACTCATCGCATCAGCGCGATTAGGAGTTAATCCAATTTCAAATACTTCATCATTTTCAATCTTAAATACAGTTGCAGCGAGGGTACCTGGTTGCAGTGTCTCATCAAGAATCATAATACCATCATGGCTATTTCCAAGGCCTATTTCGTCCTCTGCACAAATCATTCCGTGACTTTCCTGTCCACGAATTTTTCCTTTTTTGATAGTGAATGCTTCTCCATCTTTATCATATAGTACGGTTCCAATAGTTGCTACAGGGACTTTTTGTCCTACAGCTACATTACTAGCTCCACATACAATTTGTACAGGTGATCCATTTCCTAAATCAACGGTAGTTATTTTTAATCGGTCTGCATCTGGATGTGGAACACAACTTAAAACATGCCCCACTACAATTCCTTCTAAGCCTCCTTTTACAGATTGGTATTTTTCCACCATTTCTACTTCTAACCCCAAATCAGTTAGTAAAGCAGCAGTTTCTTCAGATTGCCAATCTATTTTAATGAACTGTTTTAACCAGTTGTATGATATTTTCATTTTGAATTATTTTCAGGTTTGCAAATATAAGTATTGCTGACTGGAGTAGGAAACAATTTTTTTGATTTTTACTACTGTTATTTTAATTATGGCCTGAGGATGCAATTGATTTTATAATTTTATTTTTCTCCTTTTTTTAGAAATGGAATTAAACCACTAAAATATACTTTTTGGTCATCATAAAAATCCATATGACTTCCTTTTGGACAAAATAAATAGGTGCCATTTTGAACTAATTTTGACATTTCTTCCATGTGTTTCGGATCCATTGTATCGTATTTAGCTCCAATTACTAGAGTAGGAATAGTGATGTTTTTTAAATCGGCTTTTCTATCCCATTTTTCTAATTTTCCTGATATCCCAAATTCACTAGGTCCTTGCATAGTTACGTATAATGAATTATTCATTTTTGCAAAAGAACGATTCACAGGTTCTGGCCAATCTTTTGCTGGAAAACGTAGAATGTGTTTTTCGTAAAAATTAGGGATCAATAATTCCATATAGCGTGGGTTAGTAAAATCTTTTGCTGTTTCAATTTTATTGAGTTCAGTCAATACTTTTGGGTCCATTTGTTTGGCTAAAACTTCGTCAGCATATTTCCCATATTCAGGGCAACTAGACATCATGTTTGAAATGATTAAACCTTTCATGTTTTTTTGGTACTTTAAGGCGTATTCCATCGCTAAAATTCCACCCCAAGAATGACCTAACAAATAAAAATTCGAAGCATCTAAATTCAAAGATTTTCGGACTTGTTCTACTTCTTCAACATAGCGACCTAAATCCCAAAGCGCTACATCATTGGGGTTATCTGAATTACCACAACCTAATTGATCATAGTAAATAAATTCAATTCCTTCTGCAGGTAAGAAGTTTTCAAAACATTCAAAGTATTCGTGAGTAGCTCCAGGTCCACCATTGAGTAGTAATACTTTTATTTTTGGATTATTACCAATTTGTTTAGTCCAAACATTAAAAGTTCCCTTTGGTGTAATGATAGGTACAATTTTAATACCTCCATTTTGGATGCTATCGACTGATTTTTTATAATATTCATTTTGGATAACCGAATTCTTTTGGCAAGAATTTAAAAAGAGTATACTTGTAATTAATAAAATCTTAAATTGGTTTATCATTGTATTTGTTTTTAATATTAAAATAAAACTACTGTAAATTCAAAATCCCAGCTAGTTCTTTTAAAGCAATTTCAGATAATTTAGCTTGAAATTGTGTATTACTATTTTGAACCTTAGCATTGATATAATTCAATTGTGCAGTTCTAAATTCCATAGTAGTAATTGTTCCAATTTTGAATTTGTCTAATGTAATTGACAAATTCTGTTTTGCTATAGCCTCGTTTTTTTCTTCTAAACGAATCAATTCTAAAGTAGTTAAATAGGTTTGAAATAAACTCGCAAGTTGTGATTGTAAGGCTAGTTTTTGCTGTTCAATAGCTAATTTTGAATTGTTAATTTGTAATTGAGCTATTTTTTCATTTCGATTTTGTGCCCATCCATCAAATAGGGTTACTGATGCATTAATTCCATAATTAAATCCTTTAGCTGAAGTGGCTTTAGCAAATCCTAAACTAGCTTGAGTTTCGGATAAATTATAACCAGTGGTAACTTTTAAATTAGGGTATCGATTAGCTTTGATTTGCTTCAGTTGCAACTCTGCTACGTTTGTATTGATTATTTGTGCAATTAATTCTGGATTTTGCTTTTCTGCCAATCCAGTTAGTGCTGTTAAATCTAAGCTGGTGTCAACTTTTATGACGTCAATAACATCAAAGTTGATTGTAGTGTTTCGGGCAAGAATTTGATTGAGTAAAATTTTTGTATTGGCAAAGATTTCTTTCTGTTTTAAAAACGCTACTTTATCGGTGTTTAGATCTACTTGTGCATTTAAAACCTCTAATTTTGAAGCTTTTCCGATGGCAAAACGATTTTGTGCTAATGCCAAACGTTGATTAGATATTACTAGTGTTGAATCAAGAGCTTTTAATTGTTGTTGTTGCTGAACCAATTCAAAATAAGTAGTAGTTACCTCTCCAATTTTAGTTAAAATGGTTTGCTTTAACTGTGTTTCTCCTAATTTTTGCAGCTCTTTTAGTTGCTCTAACTTGGCAAACATTTTGAATCCATCAAAAATAGTCCAGTCCAAATTAACTCCGTAATTCAAACTATTATTTTTGGCATTATTCATAGAATTTGTGGCACCGTTTTGTAAAGTTTGAGAACTATTTTGTACTCTATTGTTGGTTGCAATAGAAGCTGTAAGTGACGGTAACATACCCGTATTGCCAATAGCAACATTAGTTTTACTCACTAAAGCATTATTGGAAGCTATTTTTATTTCAAAATTATTTTCTAGAGCTGTTTTTACCGCATTCTCAAGAGTTAAAAGTTCCTGTGCATTGCTATTTGTCCAGCAGATGAGAAATAGAATACAACTCTTAATGATTAATTTATAACGTGTCATAATTTATTTACTTTCATTTTCATATTCGCCAATACGGTCAAATTCTGGATAGTGTTTTCGGGATTTGGACCACATTAAATACAAGGCAGGAATTACAAACAATGTGAGCACAAGAGAAAAAATAGTTCCTCCTACAATAACAACACCCATTCCAATTCTACTATTAGAAGCTGCTCCTAAAGACAAAGCTATAGGTAATGCTCCTAGAGCTATAGCTAAACTTGTCATCAAGATAGGGCGTAAACGCGCTTCAGATGCTTCTAAAATTGCCTCTAATTTTGATTTTCCTTGTTCTCGAAGCTGGTTAGCAAATTCTACAATTAGAATTCCGTTTTTGGTTACCAAACCAATTAACATGATGGTTCCAATTTGACTAAAAATATTCCAAGTTTGATTGAATAACCACAACGAAAATAAAGCTCCGGCTACCGCCATTGGTACGGTCAAAATGATTATGATAGGATCAATAAAGCTTTCAAATTGAGCCGCAAGAATCAGAAAAATTAAAAGTAATGCGAGTCCAAAAGCAAACGAGGTGTTGGAGCTACTTTCTACAAAATCTCTTGATTCTCCTCCTAAGTCTGTGGTAAAACTATCATCTAATACCTTAGCTTTAATAGCATCCATAGCTTCGATACCATCACTGATACTTTTACCTGGAGCTAATCCAGCCGAAACCGTTGCCGACATGTATCTATTGTTATGGTACAATTGTGGTGGATTACTTTGTTCTTCAATAGTGATCACATTATCCATCTGAATCAATTCGCCTTTATTATTTTTAACATACATCGAAGTTAAATCTAAAGGTTTTGAACGGTCACTTTTTTCAAATTGGCCAATAACTTGGTATTGTTTTCCATTACGTATAAAGTAACCAAAGCGTTGTCCACTTAACGATAATTGTAATGTTTGTGCCACATCCATCACTGAAATACCTAAACTTTCAGCTTTCTCTCTATCAATAGTAACATTGATTTCTGGTTTATTGAATTTCAGATTGACATCTGAGGTAGAAAAAGTTTCATTCTTATTCACTTCTTCCATAAATTGAGGTATTTTTTCTCTCAATTTTTCAAAGTTGGGTGCCTGAATAATGTATTGAATTGGTAAACCACCTCGTCGATTTACTGCAATAGTAGGTTGTTCTATTACAGCTGTTTTTGCCTCAGAATAATTATTGGTCCATTTGGTCACTTTTTCAGCAATCTCTTTCTGGGAAACTTTTCTTTCTTCAGGAGCTATTAACGAAATTCTAACAAATCCACTATTTACAGAAGAAGCATTAAATCCAGGAGAGGTAATAACTAAGGCTACTTTTTTCTCAGGAATAGAATCATCTACTAATCGAGATAATTCTTGCATGAATTTATCCGTATATTCATAAGAAGCACCTTCTGGGGTTGTGGTTCGTATTACCATTCCGCTACGATCATCATAAGGAGCAGTTTCTTTTTTCAAGAGGTTGAAAAACAAATAAATTAATCCGAAACATACTATTAAAATAGGAAAGGTTAACCATTTCTTTTTCATAAAACGTTCTAGCGCATTAGCATACCCTTTGTTTAATTGTTGAAAATAAGGTTCGGTGAGTGTATAAAATTTTGATTTCTCTTGTTTGCCCGCTTTCATTAAATACGCATTCAACATAGGAGTAAGTGTCAATGATACAAAAGCAGAAACTAATACCGCAGCGCCAATGACTACTCCAAACTCTCGAAATAATCGCCCCACAAATCCTTCTAAGAAAATTACAGGTAAGAATACTGCTGCCAAAGTGATAGAAATAGAAATGACTGCAAAAAAGATTTCGTTAGATCCCTTGATGGCTGCTTCGATTGGTGACATGCCTTCTTCCACTTTTTTGAAGATATTTTCAGTCACTACAATTCCATCATCAACCACTAAACCTGTAGCTAAAACGATAGCCAATAATGTCAATACATTAATAGAAAACCCGAACAGCCACATAATAAAAAAAGTAGCAATTAAGGATACCGGAATATCTATTAATGGACGGAAAGCAATAGCCCAATCTCTAAAAAATAAATAAATAATCAAGATGACTAATACTATAGAAATTCCTAAGGTTTCTGCCACTTCAATTACTGATTGTTTTACAAAAACAGTATTGTCAATAACAATATTTAAATGAATGTCTTTGGGTAAGTCTTTTTTAAATCGTTGGTACTCTTTATAAAATGCAGTGGCAATATCTAAATAATTAGCACCAGGACGAGGAACAATAGCTACACCTACTAATGGGATACCTGATTGCGTCATATTGGTTTCCAAATTTTCAGGTCCAATTTCAGCACGACCAATATCACTAAAACGTACATTTTTTTCTCCTTCAGAACGGATAATGATGTTGTTAAATTCGTCTGCTTTTGATAGATTACCAATAGTTCTTATGGTTAGTTCGGTATTGGCTCCAGTAATTTTACCCGAAGGTAATTCAACGTTTTGTTTACTTAAGGCATTTCTAACCTCAGAAACAGTACAGCCATACGAGGCTAATTTTACTGGGTCAATCCACAAACGCATCGCATATCTTTTTTGCCCCCAAATTTGAATACCACTAACACCAGGAATGGTTTCTAATCGTTGGCCAATGACGTTTTCAGCAAAGTCACTTAATTCTAAAGCATTTCTAGAATCACTTTGAATGGTCATCGAAATGATAGCATCACTATTGGCATCTGCTTTAGAAACGACAGGTGGTGCATCAATATCTTGTGGCAAACTACGTGTTGCTTGAGAAACTTTGTCACGCACATCATTCGCCGCTTCTTC
>JACCDV010349119.1_pt1 | contig 41150 bp, 39 predicted proteins | sample 7446131 | NCBI WGS metagenome assembly JACCDV01 (sample SAMN15323448, study PRJNA562643) | freshwater metagenome | isolation source: river surface water | place: USA:Blue River Watershed | collected 2017-08-17
TAACTGACGATTCAGGAAATCCTTTCTTTTCACTAGCTTATTTGATAGAATCTCATTTGGGTATGACTGAAGATGATATCAAGGCGAATGAGTTAGCCAAGAAAAAAAGGAAGGAAGAAGAAAAAAAGAAACAAAAGGAGGGAGAAAAAGCTCCAGCAGGTGAAGAGCCTGCAGCAGAAGCCCCAGCAGAAGAAGCCCCAGCAGAAGAAGCCCCAGCAGAAGCTGAACCTGCTGCAGAGACACCAGAAGAAGACGCTCCACCAACCGAATAATAAAAAGAAATGGCAGGTTTTTTAGATAATGTTGAAGAAAGGTCATTCCTTGGAAACCTTTATAGAAATCTTTCGAAAATAGGAAGATTTGGGATGAAGTATGAGGATATGGTAATTCGAAATTCTCAGGCGATCGGTGCTACTGAGTCTAGCTTTGTTGGTGAGCAAGGAACCGGTTTTACAGATAATGACGCTTTCTATTGGACCTTAGGATATCAAGATACTAAGGTTAGAAAATATATCGCTTACTTTGATAAGGATTACATTGGTAAAAGGGATTTCCTAAGAAAATTTTCTTTAAATGGTGAAATCGATTTCATACTTGACACCATGTCGGATGATGCAATAAATTATGACGATAAAAATTTCTTTGCATATCCTGCTTTTTCAAACCTCGACATCAAACCAGAAGTTCTTGATAAGCTCCATGACACATACAGGAACTTGTACATGCTTTTTGGATTCCAGCAAAGTATTCTTGCTTGGCAATATTTCAGACAATTTCTTATTGATGGATTTTTAGCTTTTGAAATAGTTTATGCTTCTGACGGTAAAAAAATTGTAGGATTTAAGGAATTAGATCCTACTTCCTTGCAGCCCGCTACTGAACCTCAACCTAATGGGGAGTTCCAACAAATATGGATTCAGTACCCACAAGAAAACAAAATGACTAGAAAGCTCAAAAGCGAACAAGTCATTTATATTTCTTATGCTAAGGGAAACACCATATCAAGAGTAAGTTATGTAGAAAGACTCATTAGATCTTACAACATTTTAAGAATCATGGAAAACACCAGGGTTATTTGGAATGTTATGAATGCTTCCTATAGATTAAAGTTTGTAATTCCAGTAGGATCCCAATCCCAGCAAAAAGCTATGCAAACCTTGGGACAACTAATGTCGATTTACAAGGAAGAAATAGATCTCAATGATTTTTCCGGGGAATTAACAGTAAATGGAAGGCCAAAAGTACAGTTTTATAAAAACTATCTTTTCCCTGAAAAGGACGGACAATCTCCCCAAATCGAAACACTGGATCCGAACGGTCCAGATTTTAACGTGATGGAAAATGTTGTTTACTTCTACAACAAATTGAAACTTGATTCTAAAATTCCATATGCACGATTTGCTTTTAGAGGGGGAACACCCACTAATTATCAAATAAGCATTGACCAATTAGAAAGAGATGAAATACGTTTCGAAAAATTTCTCACGCGTTTGAGGTCAATTTTTCAGGAGATTATGGTTAAGCCCCTTTATATACAAATGTGCTTAGACTTTCCCCAGCTATCAAAGGATAGCGCTTTTAAATCCAATCTCGGTCTAGATTTCGTTAGGGAAAATCTCTTCGAAGAATTTATTCAGCTGCAAAATTATACTAAGAGAACTGAATTTATAACTTCTCTAGGAGATATGAAGCAAAAAATCGGTGAAGAAGAAGAACCTTACTTCGATAAAAATTTTCTCATAAAAAGATTCCTTGGGCTTACCATGGATGAATACAAAAAGAACGAAAAATATAAAGAAGCTGAAGCTAAGCTAGCTGAAGAAAAAGCAAAGTCCTCTGAAAAAGAAGGTGGTGAAGAAGGAGGAGAAACTCCATCATTTACTCTTTAATTCTCAACTGAATGTCTTTTGAAAATTTTGTTTCCTCTAGAAAGGTTCTCGTTATTGGGGATATAATTTTAGATCACTATATTTATGGGAATGTTTACCGAATTTCACCAGAAGCTCCGGTTCCTGTTGTTTTGAAGCAATCTTCTAATTTTTGCCTTGGTGGTGCTGCTAACGTCGCGCAAAATGTGACTTCACTCGGAGCTGATTGTTATTTGATTGGCGTAACCGGTGAAGATATGAATTCAGGGATTGTTGAAGATTTACTCAAGCAAAAAGGTATATCTTCTTTTCTGATTAAGGATAAAGATAGACCAACTACAGAAAAAATAAGAGTTATTGGGAACAACCACCAAATAACAAGAATAGATTCGGAAATTGTTGATCCGGTTTCTTCTGATATAGAGGACCAGATTATTCACAATTTTAAAAATATAGTTCCTTCTGTCCATGGTATAATCATGCAGGACTATGGTAAAGGTATGCTAAATTTAAATCTACTTCGAACGTTATTTTCAATAGCAAAAGAATTGGGGGTTCCTGTTTTGGTAGACCCTAAGGACAAGGATTTCTCAAAATATTCCGATGCAAATTGGATAAAGCCAAATCTTATTGAATTCAAAAGCTCGTTAGATATCAAATCACACCAGCCCTTGTCCAAAATTGATGTTGATAAATTGATTCCCGAGATGATATCAAAATATAACTTTGGTGGTGTTCTTGTTACTTTATCTGAAAATGGAATGGTAGCACGGACTAACCGTGATACGGCAATGGTTGATGGTTACAAAGTTGAAGTTACTGATGTATCAGGTGCTGGTGATACCGTAAGTGCAGTTTTCTTATTGTGCCAAATTTGTAATATAACTCTGCAGAATTGCCTAGAAATTTCAAATATGGCAGGTGCAATGGTTTGCCAGATTTCTGGTGCGGTATCAATAAATTCAGTTGAGCTTTTCCAGAAAGCAAGGACTAATGGTTGGCTTAACTAAATTTTCAACTCATTTTTTTGCTACGCTCTTAATTCTTAAATTTGTCTAAATATTAAATTATGCTTAAAGAACTTGAAGTATTAAGTAGGATGGAGAATCTTACTGGTAATGGATCACAGAAAGAAAAACAGAAGTTAATCTCTGAAAATCTCACCGAGCAAATGATTTTCATTCTGGATGTTTGCTTCAATCCTTTTGTAACAACTAAGCTGCATAAATTAGAATTTTTTGAATCGCAGCCTTCGAGAAAATTCTCGGATGATCCTAGCTCATATTGGACGAAATTCAGAGAACTTGTTGAGGATTTAAAGAAAGCTCCCGCAGCTAATGATTTATTAAGGTCAAGGGCTCAGGATCTATTGGATCATTCTTTTGTTGATGATGTTTCATTGGATGTTGAATTGAGAAAATCTCTCATGAAGATATTAACCAAAAGGATGAACGTTGGGATAGGTGCCAAGCTAATCAACAAAGCAGTTGGCAAGGAATTGATACCAGATCCTTCTTTAATGTTAGCAACCGACGACCAAGCTGAGATAGGAAAGTGGGATAAAATCTATTGTGAAGAAAAATACGATGGTGTTCGGGTAATTGCTATCAAGAACGATAATGGCGATTTTTCTTTCTTTACCAGAGCTTTCAACGAGTTAGATTCTTCTAAGTTAAAAAATATCTCTAACGAGCTTAAAAAAGCTTCAGGATCTCTCACCGGTTTCTTTTTTGATGGTGAACTTACCGATCATAACCGAAAATCGGTATCGGGAAAAGTAACACAGATATTAAAGGGAACTGCTCCTGAAAATATTGACGAGAGTTTCTTGTTCAATGTTTTTGACGTTGTAGCTTCCTCAGTCCTTGATCTCGGAATTGGAACAGTGCCTTATACCGAAAGAAGAAAATTACTTTCCACCTTGATATCAGAAAATCTCAGTGAAAACTCTTGCGTGCGACTGGGACAAATGTGGCAGGTTGAAAGTATGGATCAGATACTTTCTATTTACAAAAGGATCGTGGATGATGGTGGTGAAGGGGTTATTTGTAAAAATGATCACTTCTATGAATGTAAAAGAAGCAAAAGCTGGGTAAAACTGAAGGAGGTCAATGATTGTGATTTGGTAATTACTGGATGGTACCCAGGTGAGGGAAAGAGGGAAGGAATGATTGGAGGATTCTTTTGTGAAGATAAGACTGGACAAGTAAAGGTAAAAGTTGGATCTGGATTCACCGACAATGACCTTAAGTTTTTAAGCGATAACCCAGATTCTTTTATTGGCAAAATTGCTGCAATCCAATATAACGTGGTAATCAGTGATAAGCACGATAACTGGTCCCTATTTTTGCCAAGATTTGTAGAAATCAGAAACGATAAAGATAGTGCTGATGATATGAGATCTTTATGTAAGTAGACAAAAGTTTCAAAATGGGAAACATAGGACTCTTTATTCCGTAAAAGAATAAAGAGTTTTTTATGTTAGATCAACTGCTTACGGAAAAGTTAAGACCAAAAGAAATCAGACACATGATTCTCCCGGACAGGATCCGGGTTCTTTTTGAGGATAAGGGATTAAATCACAACGTACTTCTCGCAGGATCCCCTGGTTGTGGGAAAACAACACTTGCCAAGATTCTTTCCAAGGATCTTCCCCATTTGTTCATCAACGTTTCTGATGAGTCTTCTGTTGACACAATTAGAACAAAGATAAACGATTTTTGCTCCACAATTAGTATTATGGACGGGAAGTCTTCTAAAAAAGTCGTGGTACTTGATGAGTTCGATGGAGCTTCCGACCAATTCTATAAGGCACTAAGAGGAACAATTGAAAAATTTGCTGGAAACACCAGATTTGTTGCTACCTGTAATTGGTTGAATAAGGTTCCGGAAGCTATTCAGAGTAGATTTGAAGTAATAAATTTTGATCCAATTAACCAAGCGGAGGAAGATAAGATAAGAAACGAGTGGAGGGACAGAATCAAGTTAATTTTGGGTAAGTTGGGAATTCAAATCGACGAAGCTTCTTTAGATGAATTTGATAAAGAATATTTTCCAGATCTTAGATCTTCCCTAAACAGGATACAAACATGGGTGATTGAAGGAGTTAAGTCTATAGATATTTCCCGTGTTAGAGACTCCTCATGGTCTTACGAGGATCTTTATAGGATGATTTTCGATTCTAAGGATCCTGTTGCAAATTACCAAGTAATTGTGGGTCAATATTCTTCTAAAATAGACGACGTCATGACAGCTCTTGGTGAAGAATTCATCAACTGGATAATTAAAAACAAATCGAGCCACGTAAAAATTATTCCTGGTGTCATTGTTGAGGTTGCTCAGCACCAAGCACAAAGACAGGTAGTGATTGATCCTGTCGTAAGCTTACTTTCATTGATATTTAAAATACAAAAGCTGGTAGATTAATCCCAGTTTTAATTATTGCTTAGAATTTATAAAAAATGATTAGGAGGATTATAATCGTAGGTAAGGGAGGATCTGGTAAAGATCACATGAGAAAAGAACTTGTAAAATTAGGACTTAAATACTGTATATCTCACACAACTAGACCTCCGAGGGAGGGTGAAAATGATGGTGTTGATTATTATTTCATCGGTCAAAGACAAGCAAATATGATGAAAAATAATGACGATTTCTACGAGAGTGTGGTTTTCAATAATTGGGTTTATGGTACTTCAATCAAAGAATTTTATTCCAGCAATCTATTTATAATGACCCCATCTGGATTATCCAAATTGAAAGAAGAAGATCGCAAAAAGTCATTTGTGATATACTTAGATATTGCAGAGGAAATAAGAAAAGAAAGACTTCTAATGAGGAACGATGCTGATAATGTTGATCGTAGATTAGAAGCCGATCGTTTGGATTTTTTAGAATTTAGTAATTATGATTATTCTATTCATGATCCTTTTTTTCAAAATTATGATGAGTTATTCGAAATTTCTAAGATAAACATTTGAGATATGATAAACGTACTTATTGACGGTAATTATATTTTTCACAAAACATTTGGTGTTTTTGGTGGATATGGTAACAAGAATCCTGAGGATATTCTGGGAAGTGAAAACGAACAATCAATGTTCATACGAAAAATTTCAACTGATCTGTGCGCATCGTTAAGATCAATTCCGACTGGTGGAAAATTGATCTTTACCGCAGACAGTAGAAGCTGGAGAAAAGATGTAGAGATCGAGGGTGGAGGATATAAATCCAACAGAATTAAGGACGAGGAAGTAGACTGGACTGTATTTTTCAATTTGCTGGAGTCTTTCGGTAACCATTTGGAAAAAATGGGTTTTGTATTTTCGAAAGTAACCGGAGCAGAGGGAGACGATTTACTTTATTTCTGGGCAGACTACCTTAACACAAAGGGTCAGAACTGTATAATTGTTTCTGGTGATAAAGATATGCATCAGTTAGCCAGATGGAAACAAGAAAATTGGACTATAGTTTGGAACGCTAATTCGAAGAATAATGTATTATCAGTTCCTTTTGGCTGGCAAGAGAATTGGCTACATAAAAAATCAGATCCATCTATTTTTGAAATGGGAAACATTATGGACCCTGATCGTGAAAAAATGAAAGAGTTTGTACAGAAAAATGACGTTCTTGAGATCAACCCAAGAGATTTCATCTTTACGAAAATGCTTGTTGGCGATAAAGGAGATGCGGTTCCTGGAATTTGGGAATTTGTCGTTAATGGTAAAATTAACAGACTGACTCCTAAAAAAGCGGAGGCTGTTTTGAATTCGTTACAGGAAACCAAATGGAAAGACACTGAATTTTCTGAATTAATAGAAGATCAAGAATTTTTAGATTGGGTTTCTGGTTACTGCTTACGTTTAATGAAAGATATAGATAACACAGAGAACAGAAAAAAAGCTGCTGAAAATTTACAAAGAAACTATAAACTGATGTGGCTGGATAAAACAGTTATCCCGATGGAAGTCATAAGAGGTGCTGTTGCTGAACTAAAGAGAGGAATTTCTCTTGAAAGGAAACCAATCACTCTTGACAGAGTAAAGATATTAGAAGGGACTAACTGGGTTGCGAAATCCTCAGCTCCTAGTCAATTTGATCCTTTTAAAAATTTCTAGTATGGAGTTATTTGACGTTGTAAAAAACATATTTAAAACTGGTAAAGATTGGGGGAAGGTATCCAGAAACGATAAGACGAAGAATTTTTTCATGATCAACCGCATCATGTCTATCCAATTTCCAATACAAGCCAATCAGTTCAATCACACTAAAATTTCTCCCAGACCCATAGTTGACTGGTGGCACGACACGTTGAGTAGACACTACACAAAAACCCCACCTTGGATTTTTACTAAAACTAAAAAATCAGAGTCAAAAAAATCAGACACCAAGGAAATTGAAATCAACCCAGAGGTGGAAAAATTCGTAAGGGAAAAATTTAATGCTTCTAAAAGAGAGCTTTCAGATCTGAAAAAATTTTATCCTGAAAAGTACTTCTCCTGGATGGAATCTGTTGCGGATCAGATAAATCTTACTCATAAATAGAACCGATATATAATTCATCATTTAATCCACCTAACATGAGAAAAGATTTTCAAAAGCTTATTGACAAGGTAATGCAAAGCCTTGATTGGGACACCATTTTTGAGGTAAATAAAGTTTTCAAATATGGAGTAGGAGGAGGAAGTGAAGTTATACCTGGCCTTAAAAGAAAGCCTTATAGTGATTCCCTAACCAAAAATGATGTCAAAAACGAACTTAAATTTTTGCTAAGATTTGTAATCAACAACGACATCTCGAAATTTGTTTATGGCCAATGGATGATTTTTTGGTTCAATCAAGACTGGGATCTGATCTGGGAGCAAGAAGAGGGTGATGATTTCGAAGAAATGGATGAAGAAGATTTTAAAGTAGATTCAAGATTGGAAGTATTTTATGCTCCGCAAAGAATTTCTCTTACCATCGATGCTCGACCTGAAAATTCAGCAGATATGGAATCTGTAGATACAGTAATTTTATCGCAAATGCTAAAAAAAGCTCTAGATTCGGAAAATTACGAATTGGCTGGAAAGCTGCAAGAACTGCTGGATCTTAAAAAGTCTACCGACAAAGTAGATAAATAGAGAAATAATATCTAATAAATTGAGATACATCAAAACAATAAATGAATTCTTCGACGTTGGAGTATTCGGTGATACCTACGGATATGGTGGAGCTAATGGGATTTTCAAAGTCCAATACAAGCCCTACAAGGATCTTTCCGTTTCGGTTGGACCTGATCCAAATGTGAAAAGAACCATAGCTGGATCTCAATTTTCAGTTGGAGATATAGTTATTGGGAAACCAATAGATTCCAAAGAAAAAGTTGCTGGTATCATTGTAAAATCAGTAAGGACTCCAGACAACAAATCTTACCGATATTTCGTTCAAGTTCATTCTACTAAAAAAGATTCGGAGGAGGTTTTAGAACTAGTTCCTGATACCGTTGAATTCGTTGATAATGGTGATAAAGGACATAAAGAGATTATGTCCAGATTTAAATTCGATACTATGCCTTCTGACGTATACAACTCTCCAACTGTTTACAACAATGCAAGGCTTGGAATAGAAGCTATCGGAAGTTAGAAACTTTCCTTTGTTTTTTTTCTAAAATACCTTGATGATACTAAGCAGAAAATTAAACCGTCTAGGTTGTATTAATAGGGAATTCTCCTCGAAGAATATCCAGGATTCCTTCATTTTCCTGGACAATATTTTTTCTAGAATCAAGCAAAATCAAGAAATTGGAATTACAATTACTTGTATAGAAATTCCACAAAATCTTATTGTTCCGAATTTTGAACTCGTAGAAGAAGAATCAGATTCAAGTTCGTTGGTTTGGGAAATATTCAGGTTTTTGAAAACAAGCGGGCATAGACTTTGTTTTTTTCTTCCAACACATTTTTTCTTGGGAAGCCAATTACCTGATGTAGTTGAAAATACTCAAACAACAATCACCAACCTCTCAAGTCTCCTTGATCAATTCGGAATTGATGAGCCTTCTATATTTTTAAGAGTTGGTAGTGCATACGGAGCACGTAAATCTACCATGGATAGATTTTGTTCTAATGTAGGTTGCTTGGATAAGAAGGTTGTGAGAAAAATAGCAGTTTGCAACGACGAGAAACCTTCTCTTTTTTCAGTGACCGACTTACTGAGTGGTGTGTTTTATTCCTCGAATTTGCCTATTGTATTTCGATTTTTACCTCACCAATTCAATGCAGGAGGGCTATCAATTAGGGAAGCTCTTTTTTTAGCGGTATCTACTTGGCCTGAAGGAACTACGCCTGTCTTTATTCATTCAGAATCTTCGGAGGTTGATTCTAATGGTTTATCGCTATCGCCAGTTCCTTCTCAGTTTTTAAAACATAGAATTCCAACATTTGGACTGGACATCGATATAGTTTTAGACTCTCCCGCCGAATACAGAGCTTGTGTGAAATACAAGAACGAATTAATTTCATTGAAACCTATAGTTATCAATAAAATCGATAAGAAATAATTTTTTTACTTCGTGAATCTTAGTTAGATTTGGATAAATTTCCAAGATGCCCGAACTAGCAGAGCTAAAATTAACCTCAGATTACGTAAATAGTGTTTCTGCGGGAAAGTCTTTCCACTCAATAGTCAAAAATCCTGAGCATAAATGGAAAGACATCCAGCAGGACATAGATATGGAATTTAGCATTACTGCAGAATCCAGAGGAAAGGAGCTTCGACTTCTACTAACTGAAAGTAATGCAGATTCTGAATTCATTCAGAAATCCCTGATGATGACAATGGGAATGGGAGGTAGATTTCAATGGGTTCCCGCCGGTGAAACTGTAAAGCACACCCATCTTTCCTTTTTATCAAGCGACGGAGGTCATCTTGCTTTCGTTGATATTAGAAGATTCGGTAAATGGAATTGGGGCAACTGGAATCCATCAAGAGGTCCAGACCCGACTACTGAATATTTCTTGTTTTGTCACAACATCAACCAAAATCTTCCAAATAAACTTTTCGAAAAACCTATACATGAGGTATTAATGGATCAAAGATTTTTCAATGGTATAGGCAATTATCTTAGAGCGGAGATTCTTTTCAGGATACCACAAACTAGCCCTTTTACTTCTGCCAGAGAATTCATTGAAAAGCATAGATGGGAGTTGTTTTCCCTCTGTAGAGATATTCCGATTTTAGTTTATGAAATAGGCGGAGGAAGCATCAAAGACTGGAAAAATCCTTTTGGTGAGGTATCGAGCATTTCTAGCTTTTTGAAATGCTATGGAAATAAGAGAATGGAAAAAATTTTAGATCGGAACGGCAGAACGTTCTGGTATGACCCTAAATGGAAAAAATAAAAATATGATAAGTAAAACAGTTTTAAAGAATTGTCTTTTTCTGGACGTTGAAACAGCTACAAGCCACAAAGATTATGACACACTCGCTGAGTCAAATCCAAGATTAGCAAAACTTTGGGAAAGAAGAGCTAAGTATTATAGAACCGCCTACGAAGAAATGAATGGTCTGGATGACAAAGAGATCTATCTTTCAAAGGCATCTCTAGAACCTGAATTTTCTCGAGTTGTCTGTGTTTCTTTTGGAGTAATACAAGAAAATGATTCCATCAGAATGACATCTTTCTTTGGAGAGGATGAGCTTGACATCTTACAAAAATCTGCTAAAGTTTTGTCTAATGCAGTTGCGAAAGGAATGAAGCTTTCTGGTCATAACATAAAAGGATTTGATATTCCGTGTTTAGGTAAAAGAATGATCTACACAGATCCTAGTTCTAATCTCCCTTCGAATCTTATTGTCTGGGACAAAAAACCATGGGAGATTCCATACTTAGATACATCTGAAGTTTTTGCTTTTGGAAGCTGGAGCCAACAAAAATATCTTTCTTTGGATCTTTTAGCATGTTCATTAGGAATTGAATCACCAAAGGAAGGAATCGATGGATCATTGGTTTCAAACTTTTATTGGGAACTGAAACAATACGATATGATAAAGGACTATTGTGAAAGAGACGTGAAAACAGTTATAGATTTACTCCTGAAAGTAGCGAAGTAGAAAGACTTACAATTTTAACCAAGGATTATTTGGATATATAGAATTCAAATAATCCTTTTTTTGTGTTCAGAGTTGTTAGTTTTGATAGTTTTAATCTCAGCGAAGGAAACGTCGGATCGTTTTATAATGATGAGTTAAATCCAAAATTTTGGGACAGATACAAAAATAAAAACGGTGATACAGAATGGGTTTTTGACGGGCTGGTAAGAAAAAAGCTCCTCAGAATCTCAGAGGACTTCTATTCTAAATTCAAAGATCTATTGGGTGACCTACCAATAGAAGATATCCAGCTTACTGGATCTTTAGCAAATTACAACTATACTGACAAATCCGACTTAGACGTACATATTCTTGTTGACTTCGGTAAAGTTGATTCTCCTAAGGATATTCTGAAGGCAGCTGTTGACGGAATAAGATTTATGTGGAATCTCCGTCATGACGTTATAATCCGTGGACATGACGTAGAACTTTATTTGCAGGACGTCAACGAACCTCATACATCCACAGGCCTATATTCTTTGAAAGATAACAAATGGATCAAGAAGCCTAAATTTGATCCTCCTCAGGTCGATGAACAGGATGTTAACAAAAAATACGAATCCATTGTTTCTGAAATCAATCAACTAGAGTCTAAATTAGTTACCTCTTCTTCTCTTCCGAAAGAAGCCAAAGAGATGTATAAAAGATTAGGTAGACTTAAAGAAAAGATTCAGAAGATGAGAAAAGAATCCCTTTCCAAACAAGGAGAGTTTTCTGTAGGCAATCTAACCTTTAAGTTGCTTAGAAATAATGGATATATAGGTAAAATAATCGATCTATTGTCCCAGGCTTACGCCAGGATTTATTCCGAATAAAATTTGAAAAGATGATTTTAGTTTTTCGTAAGGGATTACAATATAAAGGAAGCATCAAGGGAATGCCTTCTGATAAGGATTCCAATATCTTCCCACTTATGTCAGTACCCTTGGATTTACCTGGGGAAGAGACTGATCTTAATGATTTTCAATGGTGGGCTTACACTGACAAATGGAAGAAATGGCTCGAAAGTAACCCAAGAAGCTGGCAGGCTGAATCTATAGATTATAGATACGAAAAAGCAGAACGTTTAATCGAGAATCTGGCAACTGAAGTAAATCCTGCAAAAGATTACTTCAAACACCAAGCGAAGAATCTATGGGAAAATAAAAAAATCTCTTCTTTTTCTGAGTACGCAGCACTTTTAGAAAGCGAAGCAGGCGGATCAAGGGAGGTAACTAAAAAATTCATCAAACTAGGATACGCTATTGAAAAATTAGTTGAGGAGGGTAAATTTTTCTCAAATCTAAAAATTGATGACTTAGCCAAAGGAGAACAATATGCTGTTGTAATAGATCCTTTAGGCGAATCTGGTGATCCAGTTTCCGAGGGTAGACAAGCACTTCGATTAAAGAAAATTGGACAATCAGCTGGAATCATGCTTTGCACGGTTGATTACAGCATCCCGGTTGGAGAAATAAAAACTACTGAATCATACCTTAATAAAGTTGCTGCCTACGCTAAGGACGTTGTTATCGCAGGTGCATCTTTAGCAGCTTTGTATGGAATTGCACAAGTTGCTGGAAGTATGTGGATGGGATGGAGACTTTACAAGGGAGCAAAAAATATTTACTCAAGTCTAGATAAAACAAAAAGAGTACATGATGCTGTACAAGCCGCAGGTGGAGTTAAATCTGCAATTAAAAATTCTTGGAGCACTTTAAAAAGCTTCGCTACCAAAGCCTTTACAGGTCGTGGTGCAGCAGCAGTTACAAATGCTGCAAGAGTAACTCTCCCGTCTGGTGCTTTTGTTGAGGGTGGTTTAGCTTATTCTTCTAGAGGGGCTTTACTTAAAGGAGCAGCTGCTAAAAGTACTAAAGCCGCGGCACAAAGATTAGTAGCACAGGGTGGTGCTAGGGCAGCTTCGGCAGTTGCTGGAAGAGGAGCAGCAGCGGCTGGTGCAAGTAGTTTGGCTGCAGCTGAAGCATCAAATCCGGTAGGCTGGATTGTTGCTGCGGTTTCTGTTGTTGGAAGTGGAATCAACCAAATTTGGAATTGGATGAGCGACAAACAAGCTCCTAGATATTCGGAGGTTGATGATTTTGCTTATGGCGAGTTTACTCCGAAGAATATTCCTACAGGAAAATCCATCACCGTCTGTTGGACTAGCGACGGTGGAGGAGGTGGATGGGGCTTTGTAATGGATCTTCTTACTTTTAGTAAAGATGATACAAGAACTACTATGGAAATAGTTAAGTTGGGTGAATTCAACGACAGATCGGTTTTTTTAGTTTTGCAAATTAACTCTACTCAGTTTGAAAAAGTAATGAAGGATAACGACTTGATGTTGATATCTTTCTCTAACTCAGACAAATTCGAAAGAGGCTATCTTGATAATGATGATTTAGAATTCCAAACGATTCTTGTTCCTGATATCACTCAACTTACAATTGGGACCTCTTTAGTTGGTTGGTCTAAGTGGGAAGACATGAAAGAAGCTTATGCGGAAAGCCCTTCGAGTCCTATTTACGTTCCTTCGGAAGCTAAATCTAGATACGAATTTCACTATGTTGATAGAGAAGGAAAGGATGTGAATGTAACTGGTAGCTTACTTTCTGCAGCTGAAATTAACGAGACTTATTTGGAGGATTTATTGCCAATCTCTAATGAAGCGATGGATGAATCTACGAAAACTACTAGTCTTTCTTTTGATCATCTCTTAGAAGAATCTAAGGTCCTATCATTTAATGACTTTTCTAGCTCTTTGACCGAGGCTGAGGATGATAGAGAAAGAATTTTGGGAATAGGATCCGGAGTAAAAAATGATCCAGGTAAAAAAGAAGAAACAGAAAGCTCATACATGGATGAGCTAGAAACAGCTATTTCCAAACCAGTTGAGTTAAAAGGAACTGGATATAGCCAAATTCCAATCATAGCTTATAAAGTTAACACGGTAACCTTTGTAAATCCTGATGAGGTAGGAACCCCGGACGAATTTAAATTCTTCTTAGTAGGTGAACAATCAATCGATCCTACAAACAACCAACCGGTACTTGTTGAAACAGCTTCTGACGATCCCCTAGAAGATCCAAGATATGGCTTAAAAACTTATGTTGCACCAGAGGAAGAGAAGGAGCCAGAAACTGAAGAAAAACTACCGGACGAAGAAAAAATCAACTTCGATGACCTTGACACTACCGGAAAAAAAGTAGAGACTACGAGGGGAGACGTTCAGATTAAAAGTAAATCTGGATCTTTAGTAATTAAAGATAGAGACGTAGACGGAGGGATCAATATTTTTGATGAGTTCTCTACCGAAAAACTTAAAAGAGAATTAAACATAGACTCTTGGGATTCAATCACAAGCGTTAAAATTAGATACGATAAGAACGATGAGCCGATAAACGTTGTTCTTAATAATCGTTTTGCACCAACAGGACAAAGGAGAAGAGTCGTTAGAAGGGGAGAGGAAGGTTTCCAAACTGCTTTAGACTTTGCAAAGTCTGTTGAAGATGGTATATCCTACAAGAATTAAAAAAACGGTAAATTTCTGAAAACAGAAAGGATATATAAAGTTAAATAATAGTAAAGTCAAGAAATGAACGAACTTTCTTTATTAAATGAGAACCTTCTTTTCATATTAGAAAAGCAAAACACTAATTTAGAGGTTTCTAAGTCAGATACTGAATCTGGTAAAGAATATGTACTAAAAGGTATTGCTGCTCAATTTGGGAAAGAAAATAACAACAATAGAATCTATGAAGAGGGAGAATATCTTCCTCATCTAGAATATCTAAAGGATAAAATCAATCAGAAAAGACTGGTTGGAGAATTGGATCACCCTGAAAAGTTTGACGTTTCTTTGAAGAACATTTCCCACGTAATCGAAGATTTGGTTTACGACAAAGACGGAAGAGTCCTTACGATAAAAGTTCGTTTGCTTGATACACCGGCTGGACAAATTGCTAAAAAACTAGTTGATGCTGGAATTCCACTTTCTATTTCATCAAGAGCTGCTGGAAACGTTGGTCCTGATAAAAAGGTACAGATTAAAAAGATCTTCACCTATGACTTAGTTGCTGATCCTGGTTTCCAAGACGCACAACTAGAGAGAGTTTATGAAAGTGCTGGATTTAACTCTTTTGAAATTGAGGAAAGATCAAAAAAATCTATTTTGAACTCACTAAAATGTGTAAACGAATCTTTAGGTATAGAAAATGAATCTGGAGTGAAGATATATAAAGTTGAAAATAACGAAGAGTTCGAAAAAATATTCAATCAAGAAAAAAATAAATCCAACGTTATGGAGGCCAACAAAGAATATGTAACTGCTGACGAGCTTAACCAATACTCAATCTTTTTAAAGAAAAAGATGGATGAGCTTGAAACGCAGATTTCTGAAATGAAAAACACACAGCCGGTAGCTGAATCAAACAATAATGAATCAACAGCAGCTCTAGAAGAAAGAGTTGCTAAGCTTGAGAAATATTCCGAGTATCTTGCAGAAAATCTCGAAAGTGCTATTAAGTACGGAGAATATCTTGCAGAGAATCTCGATTCAAGCATTACTTACTCGAAGTACTTAGCTGAAAACTTAGACAAGACTATTTCTTACTCTAAATATTTGGCAGAAAATGTTGATAAAGGAATCTCTTACGCTGAATACGTTGCAGAAAATGTAGATAAGGCTATCGATTACTCTAAATACTTGGCAGAAAAACTCGATGATGGAATTCAATACACAGAATACGTTGCTGAGAATCTTGATAAGAATATCGCTTACTCTGAGTACTTGGCAGAAAATCTTGATAAAGGAATTGCTTACTCTGAATACTTGGCAGAAAATCTTGATAAAGGAATTGCTTACTCTGAGTATATCGCAGAAAAAGTTGAGCAAAGTATAGATTACTCTGAGTACTTAGGAGAGAATCTAAATAAAGGCATAAGCTACACTGAATACTTGGCAGAAAACCTTAACAAAGGAATAGCTTATTCAGACTACTTAGCAGAAAAACTAAACGGAAATATTTCTCAAACCGAGTCTATTTCTGAGAGCATCAAAGGAACATCAGCTCCTTCACTTAATGAAAGTGCAAGAGAAAATGCAGAATTGATCTCAAAAACAGAATTGGTAGAATCAGGTTTTGCTGGAGATTACACTAATCTCACAAGCAAAATTGATTCTCTAATCGAATCAGTCAAAACCCAAAAGACTGAACAGAATATAAACGAGGCTAGAACGAAAGTTCAGCCAACTGCTCAAACTCAAAAAGCAGATCAGGCAATTAATGAAGCCGAAGAAGTTACAAAGGTAGAAACATCAGGTCACAAATTCATTGATGAAATGCCAGAAAATTACGCTCCGATTTGGGAGTCTCTAAATGAGGGACAAAAGCAATCAATTATTGCTCAGTCTCATTTCTATAATTTAGAAACACCTTATCAGATCAAAAATTTCTGGTCAACTCGTCAGCTTGGTGCTAAGCCAGTTGGACTTCAGAAGCTACAAGAAAGCCAAGAAACAACAGAAGATTCAATTAACAAGGCTCCTCAGGGATATTCATCAGATTATCTGAATTGGGTAGCTAAGTCACTTGAAGGAAAATTCTAAAAACAAAAAACCCTAAAAAAAATTAGTAAAATCATGAAACTAATCAACGAAGCGGAAATCTTCGATACCTGGGGCCCGATCGTAGAGCAGAAGGCTGGAATCGTAGATACCGAGAAAAAACAGTGGTTGAGCAAGTATTGCCACTACCACTCCTTAAATGAATCTGCTGGAGCATACCAGTCTTTAGCAGTTGTAAACGGTATGGGTGCCGTACAACCACCCGCATATCCTGGTGGATATAACCAATTTGGTAGCGCAGTAGGTACTCAAGCTAACGCAGCTTTCTACAACGCACAAAACCAAGGTTCTGGTGACAAATTCCCATCACTTCTTCCTCTTGCAATTCAGGTTGCTGCGAAGACTGTTGGTTTTGACATCGTACCGGTTATCCCTATGTCAGGTCCTACTGGCGTACTTTCTTACTTAGATTACGTTTACGCTGGTGGTAAAATCAACCCTTCAAACGTAGGTACAACTGCAGCTGATGCTTTAGCAGTAGCTCCTGCTATGATCAAATTCCAGTTGACTTCACCTGCAGCTGGTTACCCTGCTTCTTTCGCAGTAGGTACAACTTACTACATTCAAAACGCAACTTCAGCTTCAGCTGAAATCACTGCTGAGTTTGTTGGTCTTTCTAGAATTGATGGTTTCCCAATCTTCAAAATCACTGGAATTACCGCTGGTGAAACTGTAGCTTTCGTTCTTGACGGTGGAGCTACTAAAGTAGGTACTTCTTCTGGAGGTACACAAGCTGGTACTACTACAGCAAGAGCAGAATTGGTTAAAGCTCTTGAAGATCACATCCAAGGTTTCTCTGGTGCTGGCTTCAACAACGACCAAAACTGGCAAGGTCCATTCGTTGATGGTACTAAGACTTACAACCCAATGCTTAGAGGCGTAGGTGAAAGCACTTACTACCAGTCAATGGGTCTTTCGACTTTCACTAAGTTCGTAGAGGCTGACACTTTCCAAGTTGCTGCTTCTGTTACAACTGAGCAAATCCAAGACCTTAACAAGCAATTCGGTATCGACGTAATCTCTATGATCGAGAACGCACTTGTTAACGAAGTTTCTCAGGCTATTAACAAGCACATCCTTTCTAGAGCGTTCGCTCTTGGTTGGTCTAACCACTCAGAGTTCTACGTAACTGAAGGACAAAACCTTAACCTTAACCTAGTTATCGGTGGTACTGGTTCTTACACTGTACCTAACTACGTTGGTAAATCAGATACTGCTATCACTGGTTCAGCTAAGCCAGGTGCAGTTGACGGTCCTGCATCAGGAACTTACGAGAACTTGTCGACTCTTCAGAGAAGACTATTCTCTAGAATTCTTGCTGCTGCTAACGTTGTAGCTAACAGAGGTAGAAGAGGTCCTGCTAACTTTATCGTTACTAACGCTAACGTAGCAAGTGCACTTCAAGACATCTCTCAGTTCACATTCGCACCTTTCTCTAACACGTTGACTCAGAACAACGGTACACTTTACCCTGTAGGTTCACTTGCTGGTATGACTGTATACGTTGATCAGAACATGACGTTCAGCGATAACAGAGTTCTTATCGGAAGAAAAGGTGGTGACGACGAACCAGGACTTAAGTTCATGCCTTACATGATGGCTGAGTCTATCCAAACAATCTCAGAAGGTACTATGTCTCCTAAGATTGCGGTTAAATCTCGTTACGCACTAGTAGAAGCTGGTTTCCACCCAGAGACTATGTACTTCTGCTTCCACGTGAACGTACCTACTGGAGGTCTATCCTAATCAGTAGTTTAAACACTCTTAAAACCCCAGGTGAAAGCCTGGGGTTTTCTTTTTGTATGGGGATATATAGTATAAATCCAAGATCTGTATATGAGAAAAGTTTTAAGTCACGACAGCTTTTTATTTGAGAGAGATTTATCTGGAAAAGTTGACGAGCTGATTATAGCTGATCTTCTTTCTAATTATTATTCCTTGAATGAATCAACAGCTTTAGACACACTCAAAAATGTCGTTTCAAAAGGTTTACTGGGTCCATTTTCAAGAATCAGCGTAATAGATACTATCAGAAAGGGAAATTTGGATGCACAGAAAGAAATCATCAAAAAGGAGTATGATCTTGCTGATGAAATTTTGAAGACAAAGCTAAAGATTGACAAGATCCAACCTGGCCCTTCTAGTAACTCACAGGTTACCTCATTGAATTCCCAAATCGAATCCAAAAAGAAAGAATACGCTTCTTTTGTCAAAATGAAGAAGGAGCAGATGGAAAAGGGAATGAGATTGCTTGAAAAAACAATCGGTAAAAACGAAAGAAGAAGAGAATATTATGAGGCTGGATTTCTTGATGACAAGTATGAATTGGCTAAGTTTGAATATGATCTAGCAAAGAAGAAATCCAAAAACACCGAGAAGATTGATAAGCTTCAGAAAAAGATGGATCAAGCTTCTAAAAAAGTCCAAGATTTCTCTATTGACTCCCCTGTTCAAACCAAAGGAATTAGCAAGAAAGAACTTGGGGATCTATCATCTTTAAAACAAAGAATATCCATGAAAGATGTGGATGCTGTGAAAGATCTCAGGTCTAAAACAAACGATAGAATAGAGGAATTAAAAAAGGAGATGGTTCAAACACTTTCCAAAATACAAGATTTTTTGAAGACCTCCCCTACCTGGGAACAAATAAAAAAATCTGCTACAGTTGGACTCGGTATAAAAGAGCTTACCAAAAAATCTAACGAGCTTGATTCTTTAGAAAATCTTCGAGTAATTTATTCAGACCTCCTTTCAGACCAAGGTAAAGCACAAAAAACTCTCAATAACGAGACTAAATTAACAGATCTTATGAGCAAGATAAACCAGGCAATTCTTGATGGTAATGATGCCAAGTCAGGAACAACACAAGATGTGGTAGGTCTTTCCTCAAAAATCGATTTAACCAAAGTAAGCAAACTAATAAAAAAACTTTCTTAAGATGCTTTTAAATTTTAAAGAATGGGAATCACAAAATTTGAATGAAAAAGATTCAAGTCTAGATAAAATTGTGAACTGGCTAAGTTCCAATTTTGGAGGATCTATATCAAAGATTGATTCTCTCTTGAGTCAAATCAACTCAATTGAAACCCAATATGCAAAGGATTGGAATGAAATCCAAACCGATATAGATGCTTTGGAGATACAAAAAGCTCAAACCAAAAGCGATCCTGCCGAATCTAAAAAGTTAGAAAGACTGATCGACAGAAATCAGAAACTTTTGGTTGCTTTGGCCAGGAAAAGAAAAGCAGATATTGAGAAAGTTGATAATAAGGTTGAAAATGCAACACAAGGAAAGGCTAGATTGATTTCTTATTGGAATATGAGAAAGTCTGAACTTGAGGCAGATCTGACCGAAAAACTTTATAAAATGGCTAAGCAACTAACTGATGAATCTGTTGCCGATGAATTGTATGATAAGTACAAAAAAGCTGCTTTGGATGCTAAGAAAAAGGATGAGAGCTTTAGACAAAAATTTGGAAAGCTGGATTTAGCAAAAGCTTCTAGCATTGATAAAATGGATTCTGATGAGGAAAAACCAATATCGAAGTCCAATTTTTCGATGGATCCTATATTTGCCATGAATGCTCCCCAGTTCACAAAATTTGTTCAATCGTTAGAAAAAAACCAGGTTTCCTCCTTAATAAAATCACTTCAAAAAGAGAGAAACGAAAGATACGCAACACTCGATACAGAAAGAGACAGGTTAGAGGATCAAGCAGAGAAGAAAGGTTTTTCTAAAGAGGACGTCAAGAAAGATCTAAAGGATCTTAGAGAAACCTTAATGGAACAAATAAGAGATCTAAGAACAAAAATAACAATCGCAAGAAGATATGCTTAATCATCTCAAAAAGTTAAATGAATTCATGCTTAATGAGGATGTAAATGCAGACCTCGTGAAAGCTAAAGCAGATGTAAACGCTAAACAAAGCGAAATTGCAGAGGAGGTTGCTAAACAAAAAGAAGCAACCGAATTAAAAGACAAGGCGGCAAGTATAAGAAATCAAGCGAGATTAACTTCACAAATGCCAGCCCTATTAAACGCACTAGCAAACGCGATGGATGCTAAAGCTGATTCCGGAGACACAACTAACATTTACTAAAATGAGCAAGAATTATTTCAATAACAATCCAGTTGCAAAACAATTTGCAATTGCAACCTATAGACTAAACGAAAACCAAGATGTCGACAGTGCATTAAAACTTTCGATTAACACCTTGTTGGAACTTTTCAAAAAAGTCGTTTTTGACCTAGCTTCTGATCGAAACAGAAGTCTTGATTCGATTAGTAAAAAAATGACTTCTTTGGATGAGTCTCCTTCTTTTAAGAACTTGTTAGCAAAAATAAAGGAACTTGCAGAAGATGTAGAATTGCATGATCCAATGTTTGCTTCTCTTAAAAAGATGTACATAGATTCAATTTCAAAGGTTGGTGACTCAATAAAAAGAATAATTGAACTAGATCCCTCACTAGAAGCAAAATCGATTGAGTATTTTAAATCTGCTTCTAAAAAGTTAATTTCGGAGGTAAATTCTTTCACAACAGAACAACAAGAAAAGATCAACGAGTCTATGGAGATCGGATTTTCTGGTAGGGCTGAAAGACTGAAAAGAATCTTAACCAATCTTATATTAGATTCCAAGAATAAGGATGCAAAAAGTGGATATGGGAGAGATTGGTATAGACTATTTCAAACTATGCTGCAAAAGCTTGGTGCTATGGATATTGACAAGGCAACATTCACCGACAATGACAGGAAGAATTTAGTCGAACTTGAAAAGAAAACTGATACCCTTTCACAGGAGTACGCTCAATATAAAGTGAAAGCACTTGAGCTAATTATGTCCAAGATAATGAAGGATGATGATTTGGCTTCCAAGTTCAGTGATTTTAGTGAGCTTATGACTTCAGCTTTAGATCAGGTTACGAAAGCAAATACGGAGGAAGGAATTGTTGAAATTAAAATTAGAGAAGATCTTGAAGATAAGGAAAGCAAAATGCACGACAGGGTTTTTCCTTTGAAGCAGGGCGATAAAGATTCGGATCCAAGATTTAAGGGATCTGGAATTATTGCAGCAATCCAAAAATCATTAATGGACTCTTTCGCTCCAATTAAAAACTTGATGGATCCCAGAGGTGGTGCAAACGGTAAATTCGAAGGTCCGATGACTGTTGCTGTAAAGTCAATACAATCTTCTTTAGGTAACAAAGATGTTAGTGGAAAACTAGATAAATCTCTTCTGGAGGCAATCCTTAAGTTGGATCAGGTGTCTTCAGAAAACAAGCAAAACATCAAAAAAGCAATTTCCAAACTGAGAGAAAGTTATCACACTTTGAGTGAAAGCTCATCTGCTTTAAATGCTTCTGAATTTATGAGATTGTTTGAATCGATGACCTATATAGATCCGGATGATATCGATGCTAAAATAAAGGTTTATTCTGAAGAGCTTGGCGAGGATGATAATTCGATGGTTGCAACAACAAGCTCCGATGCTGCTGTTGCAGAAGCTTTGGCTAAAGTCTTAAGAACTAAAAATTACAACAAAAACGCAGAGGCCGAAGATTTTCTAAGGGAAGACGGCACTTTGAAAGGATCTTATCCGGTTGAGTTCATGGAAGCATGGAAAAATGCAATATCAGGAGATAAGGATGTTTCTTATTTCTTTATTGAGGAAGAGGACGGAAACGGAGGACTATATCCTACCAAAAGATTATCTTGTAACGTAAACAAACCATGTAACTGGCACAAATACTCTAAAATTGCAGGACATGATGAGGAGGATATCAATAATTTCGGTAAATGGTACAGCTCTTATTGGAAAAATTTTGGAGGTATGAATGCTTCAACTAAGGAGAAAGTTTTCAACGAACTTATCTCATCTAATTGTGATTCTGCTAAAGAAAATAAGTTGGATGATATTTGTGCTGTTTACGAGGAGGTAAAAGATTCAATTCTTCCTAACATGGATGAGATATCTAGCGGTTATATTCGTTCATCCTCGCTTAAAAGGGTCTGCAATGCAATCAAAGGTATGGGATCTGAAGATATCTCATCATTGAATGCTAATGAGTTAAGAGCTTTGTATAATTGCACCGTGATGATTTCTCCTTTGGTAACTTTTGATAATTCAAATAAAGAGTGGACACCAGCTTTAGAATTCTTCGCTAAATATTTGGGTAAGGATTCCGAAACACTGATTTCTGAAATTAAGAAGAGTGCTCATCTAGGAAAACCTGGCCAAATGAGTTCTGAAAGAATTGCTTTGATATCCTCACCAGAGGACTCTCCTTCTGATATCTTAAAATCGGTAGTTTTAGGCAATTCTGAGGACACTGAAAAGGTTTCCAAGATGAAGTCTAGTTTATCTGGAATAAACTCCGTACTGAAGACCTTAGCGAAGCATACGAAGAGAATGTCTATCAGATCAGTTGATGATGTGTCTGGTGATATTGCTGATTCGATAGTTGTTATTTCTTTTAAAAAGAAAGACTGAGAAACTTAATATTTTTTGTTGGGTATAATTTCGACAAAATATTTTTTGTGGATTCTGATCAGTCAAAGATTTACTTTTTAACTTTTTGTAGTGAGGGCGAACCTTATGACAGGGGTAAAGACCTCTTGCAAAATGTCAAAAAGATTAAATACCTCTTATCCCCTTTTTTTGACGAAGTTTTGGTATACACTCCAAGAGTTCTCAAAGCCTGCCCAGGATCTGAAAATTTTTGTAACTTTCATCATGGTGATTTCCCTCTGAATCCCGGATTAAATTCTTTAGGGTGCGGGGATTTTAAATCCTTCATTATAGATAAAACCTTAAATGAAGTTGAGGAGGGATCTTACGTATTTTACCACGATTGTAATTTTTCCAAATACACTCAGTATTGGCAAACAGATTGGAGTAATATAAAGAATACGATTAGTGTTTTATTAAAAGCAAATAATTCTGATTTTTTCATTCCATTTGAATCGTTGTTGGACGGTGTTCCAAGTTTGGTTAGATATCACGGAAAGAAATACACTACAAATAAAATAATATCAGATCCTTTTGAAGCTGATCTCATTTCTAGGTGCTACGAAATAGCATCGAGCAGGATTATAATCAAAAACACGAAGAAATCAAGAGAGTTCTTTGCCGAATATAAAGAATTGTGTCTGAAGAAAGATCTGTTAACGAAAGAACCAAATCCAGACCCTTATCCAGAATTTACACATAGCTGTCCAGAGCAACACATCCTGAATTGTCTGATTTACAAACACATCCTGGAAGGTAAACTTGATTCTATGTTTCCTAGATATATGTTTTACAACAGGAAGTTCCGTATTGATGAGAATTTAATGTTGTATGAAAATCATCTTTTGACGAAATATATGTCATCGAAATTCATAAAAACAATGATCGAGAAAGTAAACAAAGATAATGATAACAATATTCGAGGGGCAGAGGAATTCGGGAAAGACATTTTTGTCACGTGAGTATTCCAAAACAAAATGCATCCCAATTTTTAAATTTGATTTTGTAGGTTGGTTTAATCGTCTTGATTTTAAAGATTCTGACAAATTAACTCACAACTTCGCACTTGGTAAAGAGCTTATGCTCTTGCAACTAAATAAGGAAGGATTCCTGCAAGATTTTGTTTTGGATAGAGGAATTCTTACTGTGTTAACATGGGCAATCACTTCAAAAAGAATAACAAAGCAAGAAGCAATATCACAGCTTGATATGATTTCTTCTCAAGGATTGCTAGAGAACTGTGAAATTGTTTTTGTCGAAGGCCAAAATCCAAATAAGGAAAGCAGAAATAAAGATCAATGGGATAACACCGAAACCACTTCAGAGGAATCAGATATTATGAAAATTCTCCTTGATCACATTTCAACTATTAACAAAAATATCAATATAAAGTTCTTACACAACACTTTCGACACTGAAACTTTAAAGGAACTAGCAAAAATTTAGAATATGTGCGGAATTATAATTACAAAAAACCCAGAAAACGAAACGATAGATTCTATCAAACACAGAGGAATTGAGAAATCTATTTTACAAACAGAGGGATTAACGCTTTGCCACCACCGTCTTCCAATCCAGACCCAAGATGGCGATGATTGGAATCAGCCTGTGGAGATTGCTGATGGGGTTTTTCTAATGTTCAATGGAGAAATATTTAATTATGATCGGGATAGGTTTGATTCAGATATAGAATACTTAATGAGCTTATTCTCAAGATACAGGAGTGGAAGTTTTGAAATGTTTTGTAGCTTATTTGCAACTACTATTCAAACTTGGGATGGTTTCTGGGCGATTGTAATTTACGATTCTAAAAATGGCGACGTTATTTGTTTTACTGATCCTTTAGGCAAGAAGTGTTTATATCACAATACCTCTGGAGAAATTTGTTCTGAGATCAAGGGTCTAGTAAAAGATGACTCCGAAATAGACCAAACCTACATAAGTATAGTTAAAAAATGGGGGTACAACACAGACGATAGAACTCCCTATGTTGACATCAAAAGAATTTTACCAAATAATATCTATTTCTTTAACGTAGAAAACCCAGAGTTCAAAAATGTTTATTCTAGCTATTATAAGGGATTTGATCATCCTATACTAGAACTAGAGGGTAAAGATTACGAGGCTCACATGGAATGGCTTTGGGAAAAAATGTTTGAATCTGTTAAAAATAGATTGGTATCGAAAGAATATCCAATTTCTTTGCTCGTCTCTGGAGGTTTAGATTCTTCTATCATAGCTTCTATATTGAGTGAGATTGGAGCAGACGTCAGATGGTTCAGTATCGAAAATGGAGAAAATGAATACGTACAAATTCTAGCCGAAAAACTTGGAAAAGAGATTTCCTTTTTGGATTATAATATGGACGAATCTAAAATAAGTGAAATCTACAAAAAATGGAATGAGGGACCTGTTGATCTTGGTTCTGTAATTCCCCAATATCACCTGTTTGAGGCTGTTAAAAAGTTTGGCGGATACAGGATAGTTTTATCTGGGGACGGTGCGGATGAACTCTTTGGTGGATATAAAAGGATCCATGAGTATGATTCTCAAAAATCCGATATTTTTGACGAACTTTGCTTCTATCATTTGCCCAGACTTGATAAGATGTCCATGGCTCACACCTTAGAACTTAGAAGTCCGTTTTTAAATCTTGATATTGTAAGGTTTGCCTTACATCTTCCCTTAGAATGGAGAAAGGATAAACAAATATTGAAGGATACTTTTTCCCCATTGTTGCCTAGTGAAATAGTAGACAGAAAGAAAGCTCCGCTGAAAAATCCCGAGATTAAGGAGGATAAAATAGCATATAGATTCAAAGCAGTTGAACTATTTCTGAGAAAATAGAGCATAGTAAAAAAGAAAAGGATCTGGATATATAAAGAAAAATTTCTTGTAATGGGGAATAGTATAAAGACCTTTTCTGAATTTAAATCATCAAACACATCCGAAGTAAATGAGGGAGTATTGGATTACCTAGGTAATCTTGTTTCTTCTGCTGGTACCGGTATCTCGGATGTGATTAAAGGGAAAGCAGCAGCGTATTTGATGAAATTTTTCGGAATTAGTGAAAAATCAATTCTTAGTAAACTAGTTCAAAATTTCGTTGAGCAAATTCCAGTTATGGATCTTTTTGGTATTCTTTTCCAAGGAAAAGCAAATTCGGCTTATTTAGCACCGAAAGCTGCCGATGCCACAATCGAGTTTTTGACTGAAAAAGGATTAGATGGTATTGCAACAGATCTTGAAATTGAAACCGATGGATGGATCTACAGAACAATTTCTGAAATGCTAAGTAATGAAGCTAGAAGAAAAGACTTTAGACAAATGTTGGAATCTTTTTATCTAAGCGCTTTTAACGGTTTTGAAGCAATAGGAACTGAGGATTTCGCTAAATCTCTAACTCCTTCCGAGCAGAAACAATTTGCAACTGGTATAGAAGGAATGGCAAAAAAATCCGGTAATGATTTAGACATTCAGCCAAAAGAAACATCAAACGTAATTAATAACTTTTTGAGTGGGCTTTTAGGTAATGGCCAATCAAGAAATTCTTTAGGTCTATCTACCGGACAAACAATAAATTAAAAATCTAAAAACTATCGATATGAATATTAACGATGTTTCAAAAAGGGAAATTCTAGATTTCGATCAATTCAGAAAAAAGGTTCACGATTACTCGTTTAAACCTTTAGCACCCGAGAATCAAGAAGACAGCACTGGTAAATCTGGATTACACAAAATTAAAAGAGAGCCTGCATATGATTGGGTTGGATACGCAGATGCTGTATTTAGTCCGGAAAAAGCCGGAATAGAGGTACCTGGCTACAACTCAAAAGGAAGCAGAGAGTATGTTAATGGTGTTGGAGCTACTGAACCTGGAATGATTGCTACCATGGATACTTCGGAATCTTTGGTAAACGAATCGACTATTATAAGACTGAAGGACTTTTAAAATGGCAACCTCTGGTAAAAAGAGACTTTCTAAAAGAAAGATCACAAGCAGATCGTCAAGGCTTAAATTTGAAAAAAGAACGAAAATGAATCTGGAAGTTCTTAAGAAGCTAGATTCTGAATAGATTTTCAAGATAAAATTAAAAGGCAAGTTTTTGAAACTTGCCTTTTTTTGTGTGTATAAAGATTAAATTAACTCGATGAAAGTTAGACTTGTACACATTTTAACTGAACCCGATACTACAAGAGAAAAAGAATCTATTGCTTCTCTATCACCTCTTGCTGATTATGGAATAGAATACGTACAACAAGTCAACGTGAGATACCGGGGTGATCAATGGAGAGAAGTACCGGCTCTTTCTCAAACACCATCAACAAATCACGGTCCGGGTCACTATGGAGCTTTTTTGTCTTTTAAAAAAGCTATCGAAGAAAATTTCACAGAGGATCTCGATGCATTATTACTCTGTGAATGTGATTGTGTATTGACTTGTACACCCTCTGAATTCGTCAAAAAACTGGGGGTAGGAATAGACTTTTCTTCGAAAAATGATATTTGCTATCTTTCTTTAGGCTCAAGATTTGTTAATGGAGTATTACAATCGCCAGAAAACTGGACCGATTCGGAATTTCCAGATTTCTACATGACAAATAAGATTATACTAGCTCATTGTGTTGTTCTTCCTATGGCATATAGAAGCTTAGTGCTAAAGAACTTAGATGAATATTCCTGGGATAGTCCTGATTTATGGTTTAATGAATCCTTTTGGAGATCTGGATTATCTAAATTTGGAATAATAAGAGAAAGATTAGCTAGACAACATGAGGGAATTTCTCTGATAGACAATATCTGGAAAGAATCCCAGTAATTAAGAATTTTGCTGCTTTGACGAAATTTCTCTGATAAAAAGCTCTTTTGCAATTTTCAGGGTTACTGATTCCTGATCAAAATCCTCGTAAATTTCCATGACCGTGACTGATGGATCGAATCCCGGAGGTAGACCTAGTGAATCAAGAACTTCATGAGCAATAAATTCGTAAGAAAGTGAAAAATATGGATTCCTGACATTCACTTTTTTCATAATAGCACCTTTGGATCCGTCGGATGTTTCTCCTATTTTCCACCAGTATGCTGTTACGTGATCTGTTGCCATATTTCTACACAAAAGAATTCCTATCCCGTTTTCAAATCCTTCCTCTGTATGTAGCCTGAATATTTTTATTCTACTCTCTATGCTTTTCCATAGATCCATTCCTAGATCTGCATATTTATAAAGTATTTCCAACGATCCGTCAATAAGCTTCAATAAGGAGGACTTTTCCTTCTCATCAAATTCTGAACACTTTAGATATTTGTAAATGTCCTTAATGCTGTTGGCTTGATCTTGGTTTAAATCTTTCAAATTTCCATTAAGCCATGATTTTGCAAAGCTAAGATCCTTGATCATGGAGAAAATCTTTTTAATTGGATGGTAGATATCCTCTTTTTCAATATCCTTATTGACGCTTGAGAGAAAATCGAGAAGGATATATTGCTTATGCTCTTGATCTATTGGATGTTCAATGAACCAGGTAGGTTTAATGTTTTTCATGGCGTACCTATTATGTTCTAAAATATATTCTATATATTATTCTTCGAGACGAGATCCTGGCTTTTTAAAGAACAGAAAATTCCGGGGATATATAATACATAAAAAAAGTGTTCCCAACATGGCAAGGATTTACGATTATAGTTCTTTTAGCTCAGGAAAAAACAAGAATGTTAGTTCGGAACTATCGTTTACCTGTGAATTAGATTATTTAGATGTTGAAGTCGTCAATAGACCTCCTGAGATTACTGATGTTGATGGACTGGAGCTAGAAATTGAATACCAGGTTTCTATAGAGAGATCAAAGCAGGGTATTCAAGACATGAATTTTAAAATTGACACAATAGAAATAGAAATTAAGGTAGACGATTATCCCAATGATGAGAAAGAGTTTGAATTTGATCTTGCCCCTGGGGAAAATATCCCGGTGCAGAACATCACCATAAAAAAAGGATCTAAGTTAATACCAGCTCAACCAACATTTGCTAGAATCAACATGATGAAATCTATGAATGTTATGGATTTTAGAATCGAAGTTTTATTCGGTAAAGATGAATAATCACGCTTTAAATACTTCCCAGTTTGTATCAATAAACGAGTCCAAATGCTTGTCAAAAAAAGATGTTGGTGTAATAGGACCTTTGCCCAACGGAGATCTGAAAATAAAAATTCCCTCGGAGGATGAAATTTTTGGAAGGAGAGAGCTAGACGAAAGCTATATTTTCGAGTTTGGTGATTCACAGGTGGAAATACCGAAGAATTGTGTGATTGTTTCCAAAAAGCCGGGGTATGATGTAGCTACATTTAAAACTGGAATGAATTGGTTCGGCAACGCTGAGAATTTTCAAAAATTTGAAAACGTGGTTGAAAAATTTATAGAAAAACAATATTCAAACCTTGACTCACAACAAGAATCACTGAAAGAAGACGTAAATATTATTACTGATGAATTAGGAATTGAAGATGACGTAGAAGAGTTTGAAACTGACTCGGAATTGTCAATTCAAGGAAAGCTAACCAATGGTATGGAGTTTGAGCTTCAGAAATCTTCTAAGAATGATCCGATGAAAAAATTTTTCATTTGGAAAAATAGCGATGATATTCACCCTTGCATAGAAATGAGACGCAAAGGTTCAAAATTCGAATGTAAATACAGAACACCAAAAGGAAACTTTGACTGCAAACATGACTCACTTACTTCCCTGCAATCTAATCCTGTAGACAAGTATCTTATTTCTGTATGTCGGGGGGATAAATCTGAAGATAATCAAAAAAACCTAGTGGATCACCTTTTCAAGTTGTTCAAGTATCACAATTGGCAAAAACCTGAATCCGGTGAAGAAAAAATCGAAAGGCATCTTGAAGAAACAAGAGAGATCAAACGGGTTATGGAAATGCTAAAAAACTCAATACCTGAAAAACATCTTGAAGAAATGTATACTGATGCTAGATCTAAATTCATTTCTAAGAAATAACTTTTTATTGGAACACTTTCCAATCTTTTCTCTATAAATCTTAAATTGAATCTTGCTATTCGGTGAATTGTTTACATACCAGATGGAATCTATTGCACCGCGTAATTTTTTATGTGTAGACATATGGAATGGCTGAAAAGGATCTTCTCAAAGAAAAAGAAAATGGATTTTAACGACAAAACTCTAGACGAGATTAAAGAGGAACTCTCCAAGAGTGACTTCCAATGGATTAAGGGGGATAAATCAGGAAATATTGAAGGTTACAAAGATGTAACTGAAGATATTGGAACAGGGTTAAGGTTCCTTGAATTTAAAAGTGGTGGTAGAATGAATTTGCAGCTTTTGTCTGAATACATGGTAACTTTCCCTGCTTCTAGAGTCGACTTTTCAGATCTTGAGATGAAAAGATCTTCGGATCCTACTAGTCAAAACATTGTTCCTCCGCTACCGAAAGATCAGACACAACAAACAAAAACAATAAAACCTGTTCAGACAGTTGCCTCGGTTGAGCTTGAGGAATCTCCGATATATACACTATTAAAAAAACAAAAGGAGAATTGGGTGAATGTGAACATAACCCTGAAACTCAATTTACCTTCTAAAAGTCTATATGGTGTTTTGATTAGTTCTTTTGATGGTGCAGAAAGTGAAATTATTGACTATGTTACTGAAGGGATAGATATTGAAGATATACGTGCTGCTTTAGGAGAATCTATTTCCCAACATTACGAGCAAAACAAAAAATCAACAAGTCAAAGAATTGACAAACAAAGAGAAAACAATATTCAAGAAGATGGAGAATAACAAGATTCTATACGAGACCCCAAATTTAAATTTAGTCGAAAGAGATGGTAGGGTTGGAGTAGTTCCAACTTATATGAATGTTGTAGTAATGCCTTTTGTTTCGGATAGTCAAGGATTACCTCTTGCAATTGGCATTTTAAAAGAACCCAATCCGTTTAGAGAAGGTGGTTTTTCTATTTCTTTAATTACCGGAACAAGCGAGGATGAGGATCCTGACTTATTGACAACCGCAAAAAGAGAGCTCGAAGAAGAAAGCGGATTCAAAGCAGAAGAAAACTCTAGATGGTATTATCTTGGTTCGGTTACTTCTTCAAAATTTGTTGACCACGAGCAGCCTTGTTTTGCTGTTGATGTTACCGGATTAGAAAAGGGGGAAGCCAAAACTGACGGATCGGAGGAAGAAAAACAAATGGAATTTAAATTCATTCCTGCTAATGACGTTGTCAAAGCTAAGGATATTTTTATTCCTGGCCTATTTTTAAAATTGTTTAAATATGTTCTTGGGATAGATATACAGTCCGGTAATAACCAAGAAGAAACAAACGGATTTAATTTCACAATTCAATGAGCTTAGCAAGAAGACACAGAAGAGAATTAGCTAAACAGTTTGGCTTTTTAGGAAAACAAGAAGGTGTAGCAGAGATGCGGGAACGCCTACAAAGATCCCAAAAAATGGGAAAGCAAATGCATATCCAGCATTTGGAAAGAGTGCAGAACGATTTGATTGAATCTAGAAGACAAAGAGAAATACAAAAGCAAGATGAGCTTGCACAAGGTCTTTCATCTGAATCTCCTGAGCAAGAACAAAATGTATCCTTGACAAACAATGCATTTGAGTTTCTGAAAAATACCACACCAGATTCAGAGCCTTCGGCTTCTGCTGAATAAAAGGATACTAATGTTAATGGTGGAAACCCAAACTGTTAGATTCGTTTTAACCTCCAAACCTCTCAAGGAGGCAAAGAGAAAATATTGCGATGTAAAATCTTTTTATATTGTAGATATAGGCAAGATCATTAGGGATCTTGGGTATGATATAAATTCTTTAACTCTAGAGTCTGAATTTGTTATAAACTACGCTGTTCAGAAGAAAATTACACACGGAATATATAGTACTAGATGCAACGACATCTTAGTCGTGTACAAAAACATCTCAGAAAAATTCGTAGATAATTTAGAATATTTTCTAAATGAGGAAGTCGAAGAGGTGTTTGAGTTTACGATTGAGGTTGATTGAAAATAGTACTATGGTGAATGTCTGGAACGTTTAATAATACAAACTCTAGATCTGGAGGTTCCGTCTCTGATGGCGGTTTATCAGGTCGTCAAAGTTTATTCAATTTTAGAGGTGGTAATCAGGCTGCGATAAACCCAGGGGTTTCTTCCGCAGAATCACAGTTGGATAGTGCATCTGCTGAGTTAACCAGCAGGATGTCCAACCTTGGATCTGTAAATGTCAAAAAAGGACCTACTGCAAGATCTCTTTTTTACAACGGAGCATTTTACGATACTGATAATGCTAAATACGGCCAATTTCTATTTTACTCCTTTGGGAATAATCAAAACGATTTCATTCAAGAATATTATCGATCTGAGAATAGACTTTTCAACGGTAACATTTCGTCAGTTTCCCCAGTCACCGGTAGAGGGGGAAGCAAAAATCCTTCTGCAGGTCATTTAGTTAGATTGACCTCTGATCTTTTAGATCAGGCTAATCCTGCTCCAAACAACAACCAGTCCAGACCTAGTTTGAGTTCCCGAATGAACCGATCTGATTTAGTTGGAGGTTTATCCGCTCCATATTTTTGGAAAGATTTCTTGTATTGTAAATATTATGGGACAATCCCAAATAATTACATGCTAACACTAAGGAGATTCCCTGCTCCAATGAGGGATAATTTATCTATTCCAGAACAGCTACTTTCTTCGGATCTATACTCTAAACAAGGGGCAGGAAGACCTATAGCACAGGCAGTTACTTGGTGGGGAGGAAATACTGGAAATAGCTTGACCGAAATAATAGGATTTAGTGCTGGTTTAGAATGGGAACAAAAAACACAGGACGATGTCCTATACCAAAAGGGTATGGATCAAGGTTTCTTTAAAAGTGTTTTAGGTAGAGCTTTTGCAGGAGCAGCTTCAGGAGCAGGCGCAGGAGAATTACTCGCATCCCTAGGCGACGTTGCTAATACTGCTGTAGCAGCAACTGACGGTGGTAGATCTGAAGTAACTATTCCTAAAATAAACTTTGCTTTAAGAGATAAAATGACAACTGATGGAGGTCCTTTGTCTGATTTTATATTCGTTTCAGTAGATACCGTTGATAAGACATGGGTAAGAGGCAGAGGCTTAACTTTTGGTGAAGGAAGTATTGAGATTAATTTTCATTACGAGTTAACGTCGGTTGGTGAGGTAAACACCAAAGCAGCAATGCTTGATATTATCGGTAACCTTTTAGCAATTGGAACTAACTACGGACAATTTTTAACGCCTGACATTAGGTACGACAATGGATTCCCAACTATTGGATTCCCTGGCGGAAATGACGGATTAGTTGCTTTCTACTCTAATCCGATTGAGTGGACTAAAACAGCTATAAAGTATCTAGCTGATCCCGATGGTTCTACGATGAATAATCCACAAGCACAAGAATTCAGGGAGTCTGTGGATAGAATCGATCAAGCTGTTGCTGACCTCCAATCGACTATAAAACAATTAGCTGAAAATGATATAGGCCAAATAGCAAGTATGATTGACGACGATTCTGGTATAGGTAATTTGATTGCTTTTTCTCTGGCTGATGATTTTATTGAAACTATCCAATTGCCAGTGGCTCTTCAAACTGGAGCACCCACTGGGGAATGGCACTTGGTTGTTGGAAATCCTTTGAATCCGATTGCTATGATTGGAAACTTGGTTTGTGATGGGGTTGATATTTCTTTCGGTGAGGTTTTAGGACCTGATGACTTTCCTACCGAGGTTATGGCCAAATTTACGTTAAAACACGGTAGAGATAGGGAAAGAGGAGAAATAGAATCGATGTTTAATAGAGGTGACGGAAGACTTTACCAAAGTACTATCCCTACTTATGCAAACAACCAGTCTATTTACAACATTGGATTATCAGACGGAAATACAGTGAATCTTCCACAAGGTGGAGATCCTGCATCAGTATCTCCTACAGACATTGCTGCTCAAAATGGTGCCGTTCAACAATAAAAAATGAACTATGCTTAACTTAGACATACTTTCTAGAAACAAAAACATTTTTAATCCAGATTCACAGGATCAGGAAAGAAATTATGGTATTTGGGATTTAACTCGATCCAGCGTTTCATTTAAGAACACTAAAGTCGAGTTCAAAAAATATGTGGTTGTGAAAGAGGATTATCAAATGAGACCAGATATTATTGCATATAAGGTTTATGGGGATCTAAAATTTACTGGGTCACTTATGAAAATAAATTCAATTTCTAATCCTTTCGCTTTGAACGAGGGAGATGTGATTGCTGCCCCAACTCCGAAGGCTATAGAAGCTTCTTTTGCGACAAAATCGGCAACTCTCAAAGCTGGAGAAAGTAATAACAATAATCCAAACACTCAATTTAGGAAATCACAGGAACAGAAAAAATTTCAATTAAGTAATTCTAGAAAGGACTTTTTAAACCGAAGAGCTGCTTCAAAAAATCCTACACCTCAAATACTTCCTCCAAATATTTTGCAGGAGGGAGAAAGACAAACAGTTAGAACTAATTCGGTTATTGGACTTGCACCTGACGTTAGTAACGCAACTCCTAATCCAAATGCTAACATATAACAAAGAAAAATGGCATCAGAGCAGATCATAATTAATAATTTTTCGAAGACAAGCATCAGATTGGACGAGCTTGTTGTTCCGAATAGATCTGGTGACGCCAACGAAAACGAATCCCAGTTTAGCGATACCGACGACAAATCTTGGGGGGCTTATCGCCCTGTTATTTTTATAAATGGCTATTACGCCGACAGGTACCTAGATTATTTTGAATTTTGTCAGACTGATTTTTTGCCTATCATCAGGTTTAGTTTCACTATGGACAATCCTCTTTTCATAAGTGTAAACTATCCAAAGGACGGTGATATTGCATCTGTTTATATCCGGTCTAAGGAAGAAGTGTATAAACCAATCAGGATGGATTTTAATATTCTAAAGGTTAGTTCTTCGCAATCCCAGGATCCAGAGGGAAATAAAATTAGATTCAATGTCCTAGGTGAAGCAAGAATACCTGGCCTGTATTCCGAAGTTTCCAAAGCTTTCCGGGAAAGAACATCGTTTGATGCTCTTTTCGATGTTTCACAGGAATTAGATTTAGGATTTTCATCAAACGATTCTGCAATGGATGATTCTATGACTTGGATTTGTCCAAACTTCTCTTACTACACATTTATACAGGAAATAACTGAAAGAGCATACAAAGACGATAGAAGTTTTTTTGATTGTTGGATAGATCCCTATTACAATTTAACTTTTGTGAATTTGAATAATCAAATCACAGCGGATGATTATGTTCAAAATGTCAAAGTAATTAGAGGAAGTGGAACAGGAGTAGCAAACGATTCCTTTCTTCCTCAGACTGAATTGGAAATGCAAGAAATGCCGATCACTTTGACTAATCAAAAAGGGTCTGGCGACTTACCATTTTATATTACTAGCTTTACTTTAATTTCACAATCTGGAAACTCAGCTAATGAATATGGTTATGTACAGGAAATCCAATTCTACGACGAAAATATCATTACCGATAATCCTCCGGAAAAATACGTAAACTACACTATAGAATCAATAACTAGCGAGAATATAGGTACAAACCAAATTCTTCAAAAAGGGAGAGCTATTGAGGACGAATATAGACTGGAGGTAAGAAAACATTGGCACGGGTCACTCAACGGCGGTGTACATCCCAACTTTATTCAGGCTTTAGTGCAAAACGAATTCAATAAAGCTGATCTTACCAAATTTACCCTTCGAGTAGAAACTTCTCAGTATTATGCTGGTTTCTACAGAGGTCAAGCAGTCCCTGTTTTAATTTATGTAAACGATCAGGGTATAAGAAAACAAAACGCGGGACCCTCAAACAATCAACAACAAGTCAGTGATGTAAATCCTGTGCAAGATACATTTTTATCTGGCATTTATGTAATTACTGGTATGGAAATAAAATACGAGCAGTTGAGAGGAATGTACCAAGTATTCTATCTGAATAAAAGAGAATGGACACTCAACTCTGCGGGTACATTCCCTAAGACTTTCCCGATCAATCTTTTATCAAGATAAATATAAAAAAAATAAGTATACCCAAATGGGGATTCAAGCAACAGACAAACAAAGGAATCTTTTCCTCAAGGGATTTAAACTTTCAGAATCCGGAAAAAACGAAGACCCAACATATCTTGGGTTTAAAATCGTTTTTGATTTTGGAGTTTTGCCGGTGAACCCAGAATATGGATGGGCACCTAGCCCTCTGCTTAGAGCAAGTAACTACACCCTGAACAATGGTGCTTCTGCTGCTACAAATCTTGGCAATCCCTTTGGACAACCACAATACATCCTCAGAGAGAGTGATATCACATATTATTCAGCATATAACTATTTGCTAGAAAGAGAAGCAAATTTTCCTGGAGAAAATGCCAGAAAAAGAGCAAATGCTTTAAGACAATTCACAAAACTTTTACAGGAAATAAACGAAAATTCGCCTTGGTTTTTTCAATCTATTGACGGCCTTAGTACACTTGGACAAATTAGTAAATCTGGATTTCAGGTACAGGATGGATTTGACTCTTTCGATCCGCAAAGAACCATAGATGGAACTTTAGAAATTAGTTGCTTAGAATCTTTAAACCTTAGAATTGCTGCGTTGGCAGAACTTTATAACCAGGCAACATTCGATGCAGACAACATGAGGTGGTTGGTTCCTAGAAATTTGAGAAAATTCACAATGTGGATTTTCGTTACCGAGATAAGAAATTTTTTCAAAACAAGTAGATTGACCGCATCAAGCACAGCCCTCACAGCTCTTGATAACTTTTCTTCCTTGTTGAGTACAAATAGCAACCCAGGATCCTCGATAGTAGAATCCCAAGGAGGAGATTTTTCTGTTGGAGGATTCAACCTAGGAGGTGAATCGAATAACAGCGGTGGCGGAGGTGGAGCATTTGGGTCCTTTGTAAATAATGTTTTTGATGGATCTGGTTTATCTAATGATTTTCAAGCTTTTAGAAATCAACAAGACCAGTCTGGTATAAAGCCAGTGATGATCTATGAGTGCCACCAATGTGAATTTGATTTCAGCTCGAGCTCACCTATGAAGGATTCAATTGATATGGGTTCGAGTTCTGCTGAGCCTGAAACTAACTCATTCAAAATACACGTTGGAAAAGTAAGGAAAAAAAGCCAATTCCCTAATATTCGTGGGGATAAAAAATATCTTGTGCTTGCTGATGCGTGGGACCAGAATAGGTCTAGTGTCCAAGAATTGGGTGACGACAATCTTTCCCTCGAAAGTTTGCTCAACCTTGGTCAACAAGCATTAACAAACGTTGTTTCAAATGCGGTTTCCGATCTTGTCAACGAAGGAATTAGCAGATTCATCGATCCTCTTTTAAGCGGCGTTGACCAGTCTTTGTTGGGAAACATTTATTCGTTGAACCCTTCGCAACTCCTCCGACTGACAAACAATAACGGAAACTTTGGATTCACGAATCTGGAAAACTTTTTAGGAGGAGCGGCTGAAACGGGGATAGATAACATTTTTAAGGGGAATCTTCCGAATCCGCAAACTTTAGGCGAAGGAGGTCCACCGCAAAGAGTTTACGCACCAGTTCCACCAACAGACGTTTATGCCAATGTTCCCGGATCGGATTTAAGCGTTCCCGGAAGAGTTTATCCACCTCCAAGCGGGGATGCTTACTCGAACGTTCCTGGATCAGATCTTGGAGTACCGGGAAGGATTTATCCAGTTCCAAGTGGAGATGCATATGGAAATGTGCCTGGAACCGATTTAGGCGTTCCAGATCGGGTTTATTCTGGACCCAATGCAGATGCCTATGCAAATGTTCCTGGAACCGATTTAGGTGTTCCAGATCGGGTTTACCAGGATCCCACTGGAGACGCTTATGTGAATGTACCTGGTACTGATTTAGGTGTCCCTGATAGGGTTTACCAGGAACCTACTGGAGATGCTTATGCGAATGTACCTGGTACTGATTTGGGTGTCCCTGATAGATCTTATGATCCCAATTTAACAGATGACGTATATAGAAACGTTCCTGGATCTGATCTTGGAGTTCCTGGTAGAAATTATTCGCCAAATTTAAATGACGACGTTTATACACAAAACAATTCTTTAGGAAATCAATTAGCTCCAAGTCAGGTTTATTCAGAATCAGGTCTCGTTTCATCTAGAGGTGAATTAAGATCTCCCGAAAACAATTTTGACCAACCGCCAGGAAAAGTATATCCGCCTACTCCGAGAAATAATTCAACTGGAGAATTGGGAAAGATATATCCTGTCACTACTGGTGATTTTATCATAGAAAGACCTTTAAATCTAGGAAACGAAAAGCCATCTGATCAATACAATGTTAGCTTAGGTGATTATAATCCTGATGATTATGATGAGCAATAAAACCTTTATATAATGAGTTATAGTCCTCCTAAAATTTATCTTGGTGAAATTGTTGATATAAACGATCCGCTCAAAGAAGGTAGAGCCAAAATAAGAGTTTTTGGTTTATTTGATGGTTTGGACGAGGAAGATATTCCTTGGGCAAGCCAGGTTTCTTTTGTATCGTTTAGTGGGAAAGGCAACGGCTCAATTTCAGTTCCTAGACTAGGAACAGTTGTAGCGGTAGAATTCGACGGACAAAATTATTATAGGTTTTATTATTACGCAGAATGGGAGATGAATCCGGATTTACTTGCCGAAATTTCAGACTCTTATGAGGGAGCACATTCTCTAATCTACGACACTAATTCTGCTCCTGGACCTTTAAAAATATTTTACACCCAGAAAAAAGGTTTGAATTTAATTCTTGGCGATGCAAAGATCCAGCTGGATACCCAAGATGGAGGACAGCTTCGTATTGTAATTGAAATGGGTCAGGATCAAATAAGAATGGAGAATAATAAGGTAATTGTAAATTCCAATAATATAGAACTTGGTGAGAGCGCAGCAGAAGCTCTTATTAAAGGAAATACTTTCCAAACGTATTTTAATTCACATACACACATTGGAAACCTTGGTGGACCGACTTCTCCACCTGTAATACCTTCTGATCCTACACATTTATCCAATGTTTCTAAAACCCGATAATTCATGGCAGTTTTACCTAATAAAATATTGGAGGACTTTGAGATCGAAGCCTTCGTTGATCGGGTAAACACGTCTTCCGAAAAGATTATCTCTGACAACCAATTTAAAATAAGCAACCCAAGTCTTCCTGGTTTGGGACTCCTTCTAAAACTACAAATCAGAGCTTTCGAAAAGGCGTTAGCTTCTTCATTTGCTCCTATCTTTCTTGCTAAAAAAGCTTTGACCGAAGGGATCTCCGCTATTGAAGATGCCTATACTTCAATCAAAACTATTTTTGAAAGCCCGTTACAATTTTTGCTTGATGAGGGTGTAAATTCAACATTGGAAGAATTCCCGTTCCCGATCCGACTTGAAATAGGAGGTGGACCTTCTGGTGGTGCCCTTGATAGACTGAGGGATCTTCTTTCTGATAAAAAACAGGTTGGCGATACAAATGGATCTTTGGAGAATTTTAATTATACTTTGGTATTTAATTCTAATTCTTTACCCTTACCTGGTGAGATCACTACAGTAGCTTCCTCCTTACAGGATGTGAGTTCAATTACTGTAAGTTCAACAACGGAGAATTCGGAATCTAATGACCTCATTGGAAATTCACAGGTCGGAGATAAAATACAGCTTTCAGATGACAAATTTTCTGCAAGCTATACCGTGACACAGGTTAGAATAAATCAGGACAGCTCGGTAACACTTTCTCTTACTATAAATTCAATAGCAGAAATAAATGGGAATTCTGGTGATGTATCTATTCCTGGATTCAAAAACGCTACCCTATCAACGGAAAGAAACCTTCTTTTGCGTTCTTTTATTGACGAGGACGGAAGACTTAAGATACCTCTTTCAGCATTAGGACTAGATCTACCTCTGCTTTCCGCTTTTTCGGTTGTTCTGGGTGACTTTAGTAAACTCAAAGATTCTTCCGCTGCAAAGCAATTCATGGATAGATTAAGTGAAAGAAGTGGTTTAAGCTTTGCTGAAATTTTAAGCGGAATTATCGAGGGTAAGTTTCCGAAAATAGATTTTGAAAAACTACAAAAAGATTCCCTTGAAGGGAATACAGAAAGTCAAGAGAAGGCAAAGGAAGAAATGACTTCTTTGGCAAGGTTGATACAAATAGGAACAGCTGATCCGTTTTTCCTAATTAAAATTTTATTCAATTACGTAAAGCTCCTATTATTACCTTTAAATGTAGTTGTTGGTGTACTAAAGGGTTTGGGTGAGTTAATAACGGGCCCGGTTTCGCTTGTAAAAACTTTATTTAAAGCAATAACTAATCCTCTTGGATTGATATGTGATCTTATTTCTAAGTCATTTTTGGAAGTTTTGCGACCATATATCCAGAATCCTATATTGAGCGCTGGGATGACGTGGAGTGAAGCTTTAAATGATCCCAATGAGGAAGGCAGAGGGTTGCAACCTATGATATCTGATATGGTGTGCGGAAAATTCTCTAGAGGCTTAAGAGATTACACACCAGACCAAAGTTTTTTTGAAAATCTAAATAGAAACTTACCTAATGATCAAAGCCCTTTGTCGGATGGCCCACAGATTCCTTATAACACTTTGTTTGATTCGCAAGATCCATCACCCGGGGAGATTTCTGTAAACAGCTCAGACGTAAAACAAATAACGATTTTCAAAATATCAAACTTCAGCAACACTGTTGAAAATAGTACACCATTGCTTTCTACTTTAAACGTGGGTGATGAGTTTACTTTTAGTGTCTCTAACAATTTTGCTAAATATAGAATAAGCTCTAAGGAATTTGTTCTGAATGAAACTTCTCCTTACTTTAAACTTGGAGTGCAATATCTTAAAAATGCTGTTGAGACAGCACAAGAAAAATCAATAGAGGAATTGCAAAA
>JACCDV011115217.1_pt1 | contig 41116 bp, 18 predicted proteins | sample 7446131 | NCBI WGS metagenome assembly JACCDV01 (sample SAMN15323448, study PRJNA562643) | freshwater metagenome | isolation source: river surface water | place: USA:Blue River Watershed | collected 2017-08-17
GCATAGCCACGGATTGGCTTCTCTCAGTCGAGCGCAAGGCCGCCTGTGAGAACAATGCTTTGACGTTGGTATTGATAACTGCCATGTTTTTCTCCTGCCCGATACGGGTCAATCAAATTTCCAATGGGTTAAGCAGATACCGTGCCAACTTGTTTTCCGACAACTTGAGGGGTTCTGAAAGAAATATTTACCCTAAGTGGCAAGTACTAAAGCGGCAAAGCGGCAAATTAACGGCGGCAAAACGGCAACAGTTTGCCGTTTTTTAGGTACAGATAGCGTTTTTTGTAAATAGCGGCATTTACCTCTTATATAGGCGCGAATATTGCTTGATTGGTGTCGAGTACTCAACACACACTTGAAAAAGTTCGTTCCACTATGACAAACGGTATCAATTCTTCGCTCAATAACACGCTAAGTAGCTATGCCTACGCCAGCGTGCAAATGAGCTCGCCCACACCGGCATTCGGAACGACCACCGACATCTCAGGCTACAGCTCATCACAGATTGCCGCACTAACTGCGTCGCAAGTGGGTGCACTCACCACCGCACAAACCACTTCTATTAGTGCAAGTGCGCTCGCTGGCTTCAGCGCTAGGCAAATCCAAGCGCTTCAAACCGCCAACATTGCCACGTTCAGCACCGACCAAATTGCCGCTCTGAGCACCGATCAGCTCAACGCCATGCGCGCCACACAAATTGGCGTGATGACCAGCTCGCAAATCAATGCCCTCACCAGCAGCCAATTGGCTGGCATGCGCGACAGCCAAGTGGCTGCGTTCAACAGTCAGCGCATGGGCTCGGTGGACAACAGCGTTTTACAGAACATGACGGCAGGACAAATTCAGTCCTTGACCACCTCGCAAATCATCAGTTTGATTGACACACAGCTTGCAGCCTTGGGCACTTCCCAAATTGCCAGCATGAAAGCCACGCAAATTAAGGCGATTGAAACGCGTGACTTGGTGGGTCTGACGACTGGCCAAATGGAAGCCCTCACCTCCACACAAGTGGCGGCATTTTCCAGCAATCAACTGGCCGCGCTGAGCACCGACCAGTTGGCTGCCATCGAAACACAAGACCTAGTGGCCTTGTCGGCCAAACAAATTTCGACCTTGAGTGCCCATCAAGTTGCCAACTTGACAACCACGCAAGTCACTAACTTACGTCCATATCAGATTGCCGCGCTCACAACCGATGCCGTGGCAGCCATGAGCGATGACCAAATCCAATCCCTCACCAGTCAGCAACTAGGTGCGTTCAAAACCACGCAAATCCAAGCGCTAAGCAGCGGCCAATTTGCCGCCTTGGGCACAGACCAGCTGGAAGGACTGACCAGCCAACAAATTGCATCCATTGAAACGCGTGACTTGCAAGGCTTGAGCACAGGCCAAGTGGCCGCCTTGGGTATTCGACAAGTGTCTGGCTTGACGTCTGCACAAATAGCCAATTTATCAACAGCACAAGTCGCTGCACTTGAAACACAAGATCTGGCAGCACTCAAGGCCTCTCAGTTCACAGCTCTCAGTAGCAGCCAAATTCAAGCACTGAGCACTGCACAGGTGAGCAGCCTGAAAGTGCCACAAATTCAAAACTTGGCCGCGTCCAATGTGACGGCCATGAGTACCGGCCAAGTCAACGCCTTGACCACGGCACAGTTGCAAGTCTTCAGCACCGCACAAATGGGCGCACTTACCAGCGCGCAGCTGGGAGCTATGTCGACAGATCAACTGGTCAGCATCAAGTCCAACCTCATGGTGGCCTTGAATACAGCGGCCCTGGCAGGCTTAGGCACGGATCAAATTCAGTCCCTGAGCCCTGCCCAAATCGGTCAGATGAGTTCGCAACAAATCCGAGCGCTCTCCACCACCCAAATTGCAGCAATCGCCACCGACGATCTGGCAGGCGTCACCGCACGCCAGTTGGCAGCCATGACCACTGCACAGGTCGCAGCATTTACCACTGACCAAATTGCCGCCTTCAAATCGTCTCAAGTGGTGGCCATTCCCACACAAAGCATGGCGGCCATGACCACTGCGCAAATTGGTGCCATGACGCAACCGCAAGTGGCCTATTTGACCAATAGCCAAATGGCCTCGCTTACAAGCGCACAAGTTGGCGCCTTCACCACTGACCAAATCGGTTCACTTAAAGCGGCACAGTTGGCTGCGATCACCACCTCGGCTTTGGCTGGATTTGACAGCACACAAATCGAATCTTTCAGCGCCGTCCAAGTGGGCGGTTTGCGTACCGAACAGATTGCCGCATTCAGCGATAGCCAAATTGCTGCCATTGCCGCCGAAGACATTCGAGGTCTGACGCGTCAGCAAGTCACAGCTCTAGGCTCTGACCAAGTAGCCAGCCTCACCAGCGACCAAATAATTGCGTTCAACAACACACAACTTGCCGCTCTAGAAACCGCTGATTTGGTGGCCATGACCACCGAAAACATTGCTGCGCTTGAGACCAAGCAAATGGTTGCATTCAGTAACGCGCAAATCAGCAGCCTGACCACCGATCAAATCGTGGCTTTGGAGACCGAAGACCTTGTCATGCTCAAGGGTCAGCAAGTGGTAGCTTTGACGAGCGACCAGTTTTTGGCCATGACCACCGACCAAATTCAGAGTCTGACGGCTGGGCAAATTGCCACCATTGAAACGGAAGACTTGGCAGCTTTAAGCTCTGATCAAGTTCAGGCTCTGAGCAGTACGCAGTTGCCTGCGCTGACGACCTACCAGTTCAAGAACCTGACCACCGACACATTGGTGGCGTTCACCACCGATCAGATTCAAGCCCTCAGCACCAAAGAAATCAGTGTCATGACCGATGCGCAGCTGAGCAACTTGACGACCGATCAAGTGGCCGCTTTACGCACCGACCAAATTCAAGCCCTGCCAAGCCGTGGCTTGTCGGCCATGGGTACAGATCAAATCGTGGCTTTGGGAAGCGATCAAATTACAGCATTCACGGGAAACCACATCCGGGTGCTGACGTCCGACCAAATGGGCGCTTTCACCACTGACCAAATGCCCGGCTTTGAAACCCGCGACTTGGTGGTACTCACGGCCGCGCAACTCAACGCCACCAACAGTGACCAAATTAACGCGCTAACCACGACACAGGTGGCTTCACTCACCAACAGCCAAATCGCATCGCTGGGTCCTGACCAAATCGGCGCATTGAACACTGACCAAGTTGTGGCGCTGGGCCAACGCCAAGTACAAAGCCTGACTGGTTTGCAAATTGCCGTAATGTCTACCGACCAAGTGGCCGCCTTAGAGACCAACGACTTGGCCGCTATGAGCACCAATCAAATTGTGTCGTTCGTCCCCAGCCAAGTCGGTGCCATGACGACTGACCAAATTGCTGGTTTGCGTCGCGGGCAAGTCACCTCCTTGACGAATGAACAACTGGCGGCACTGGACACCTCACAGATCGTGGCGATTGAAGCATTCGACATCGTGGGCTTGACCTCACGTCAAATCAATGCACTCAACTCTGACCAAATTCAGGCATTGACCACAGGTCAGATCAACGCTCTCATGCCAAACCAAGTCAGCAGCATGAGCGTTGAAAATATGGCTGTACTCACCACCGAACAGATTGCAGCCCTGCCAAGCGCTGGCATTGGTGCTTTGACCAGTGCACAAATGCAAGCGCTTGCCACCGATCAAATTGATGCGATGACGAGTGCACAAATTCAAGCCTTGCGTGCCGATGTGCTCACAAGCATGAGTTCTGAGCAATTGAGCTCGCTGAGCACCGACCATATCGTGGCCCTTACCCAGCCACAGTTTGAAGCCTTTACAGCCGAGCAAGTGACGTGGTTCACCAGCGATCAATTCCCCGCCATTGAATCACGCGACATTGCCGCCATGACAGCCTTGCAAATGGCAGCCATCACAACCGATCAACTGGCTGTGATGACCACCGAGCAACTTCAAGCCGTTGAGACACGCGACTTGGTGAGCATGACCACCGAACAAATTGCCGCTCTCGACACCCATCAAATTGCCAGCCTGACTGGCAACCAAGTGGGCGCTTTGTTTACTAACCAAGTGGCCGCCATGACTACTGACCAAATTGGCGCAATTGAAACCGCCGACTTGGTGGGCATGAGCAACACCCAACTGCAAGCGCTCACGACCGACCAAGTCGAAGTGCTAGGCAGCGATCAACTGCGCGCCCTCACCAACACCCAAGTGGGTGGCTTGCTCACGGGCCAGCTGCGTGCCTTGACCACAGGGCAACTCGAAGCCTTCAGCGCTACACAATTCAATGCCATGTCAGGCGCACAAGTGGCCTCGCTCACCACCGACCAGGTGGCCAGCCTGTCCACCAGTCTCGTGCCCAACTTGAGCAACAGCGTGGTGTCGGCACTAACCGAAGAACAAGTGGTCAGCATCACCAGCGACCAAGTGGTGGCCTTGACCACTGCCCACATCGCGGCCATGAGCAGCACCCAAATTGCAGCGTTGGACACCTCACAAATCGAGGTGCTAAGTACCGAGCAGTTGATCGCCATCGATACGCAAGACGTGCCTGCCCTGCGCGAAGAACAAATCGCACAGCTCAGCACCACACAAACTGCGGCATTGACCACCGCACAATTGGCCGCCTTTACCAGCGCCCAGTTTGTCACCTTGCCCACCGATCAAGTCAGTGCCCTGACAGCCACCCAATTGGGCAGTCTGAGCACGACCAAGGTTCAACTCCTCAACGAGGATCAGCTCACCACGCTGAGCAGCACACAGCTGAACAGCTTCAGCACCACGCAAGTGGCGGCTTTGCTGAGTGGCCAAATTCAAACGCTCACGACCAGCCAGGTCAACACGTTGGCAACAGCCAAGATTGCCGCGCTCAGCGGCGATCAGCTCGACGCCTTGCTCACCGACCAGCTGCAAGCGCTCACGAGCTCGCAAATCGCGGCCATCAGCAGCGCAGCTCTGCCAAGCATGAGCGACAACGACTTGGCCACGTTGAGTACGGACCAAGTCAAAGCTTTCAGCAGTACACAGCTGCCAAGCATGACGACCAGCCAGCTCAGCAGCTTGACCACCTCGCAGGTTTCTGCGTTGTTGACCTCGCAACTCGCCGTACTCAGCAGCACACAGCTCAACGCCTTGACGGCCGAACAGTTGCAATCGCTGACCAACAACCAGGTGTCCACACTCAGCACCACCGCGCTGAGCAGTTTGAGCAACAGCAACCTGACCCAGCTGAGCTCGGCACAGGTCGCCGTGTTGACAACCTCACAAATTCCAAGCTTGCTCACCGGCCAAGTGGCGGCGCTCACCACCGAACAAATCGGTGGACTCACCAGCGCCCAACTGCGCTCGCTCACCACGGCGCAGCTGGCATCGCTCACGACAGACCAGTTACCAAGCTTGAGCTCAGCACAAGTGCAGGCGTTCACGCCGACACAAGTGAGCTTGTTGTCAACCACCCAATTGACGAGCTTGACCGCCAGCGAAATCACCGCCATGTCGAGCGAACAGATCGTGGCCATGAGCACGGCTCAACTGAGCGCCTTGGAAAGCCAACAGATCCAAGCGCTGGAAACAGCCGACATCTGGAACTTGAACACCTCTCAGGTCACGGCCTTGACCACCGACCAGCTGAGTGTCATGCCCAACACCTTGGTACCAGCCATCCGTCCAGCATCAATCTCGGCACTGAGCGTGACACAGTTGAACAACCTGACCACAGGTCAATACGAAAGCTTGGTCTCCGATCAAGTGGCCGCCTTGTCTACCAGCCAACTCAGCAATATCACGGGCAGCTTGCTGTCTGCGCTCACCACCGACAACGTGGTGGCCTTGTCGAGTACGCAAATTGGTGCCATCACAGCAGCGCAATTCCCTGCGTTGGGTACTTTGCAAATCACGGCCATCGAACACACCGATGTGCCATCGATTACCACAACCGCATTGGCTGCTTTCACATCGGATCAGATTGCAGCCCTCACAGCCAGCCAGGTAAGCAACCTCAGCACCGATCAGCTGCGTGCGATCACCACTGGTCAAATGCCCGCTTTGGGCACCGAGGACATTGCAGTTTTGTCCAGCCGCCAAGTGGGTGCGCTGACCACCGATCAAATCGACACGATGTCGGTGGCGCAATTCCAAGCGGTGGCCAGTACCTCGCTGCAAACCTTGAGCTCCGATCAAATCCGTGCCATTTCGACAGCGCAGTTGGCCGCCTTGAGCACAGGCCAAATTCGCGGTTTCGATTATTCGCAAATTCCTGCATTCACCACGGATCAAATCTCCAACCTCACCACCACCGAGATTGGCGCATTCAGCACACGCCAAATTCAGGCCTTCACCACCACCCAAGTGGCGGCACTCACTTCTTGGCAGGTACCAGCCATTCCCGTCGAGAACATCTCCAATATGGGCACCGCACAAGTGGTGGCCTTCAGCACGTCGCAGCTGTCAGCGTTCACCGCACAGCAAACAGCGGCGCTGACCGCTGGTCAGGTATCCGTCCTGAGCAACGATCAACGCACTGTCTTAGGTCTGTAAAGCAAAAGAGCCGCACAGTGTGCGGCTCTTTTCTTGCGAGTAGGACTCAAGCTTGTAGATCCAAGCGGCTGTGTATCGTGGCGTAGGTATCGGCGTTGTAAAACTTCACTGCCTCCACATTTGTCAGCGTAACCGAACGTGACAAACGGGCATTGGTGTACACATTGTTCTGTGCAATCCACTCAGAGGCTGTGCCTGCCAAATAGACGGTATCTGTGCCATCGCCACCATCAATCTCTACATCGGTGGTGGAACTTGTATAAAAGACATCGCCAGCTGTGCCACCCTTGGCTGTAGTGACTTGCGTGCCGTACGCCAGTGCAATATTGTTCAAACCCATGTAGGTGGCAGCAGTGCGCAACGAGGCGGGAAAGCTATCAATCACATTGGTGGGAATGATGTTGATCGAGCTGAACGCACCTTCGCGTAAGTCGATGATGTTTGCGTTGGTCACAGCCGAAGCATCTAATGAGCCGTTGTCTGGCATCCACAAGGTTTGCATGCCTGACCAGTCAGCCGTGAAGGTGTTGGTTTGGTATGCATCGAGACCCAGTGCTGATCCTTTGCCATACATGAATTGCAAGGCTGCAATGTCAAACATCATGTAGGTGCTTGGGTTGACTGTGCTGGCGGAGTAACGGTAGGTGATGTTGTTGGTGGTGGTGGCGTTCACCTTCATCGTGCCCGTTGGGTTGTTGTATGACATCAAGGTGTATTGACGGGTGTCATACGCCTTGGTCAAAAATGGGCCGGGTGAACCACCCCCACTTGCGTTGTAGTTACCTGGATGCTTAAGGCCCAGCGTATGGCCGATCTCATGAATCAGGGTTTGCCAACCATAGGTGCCTTGGGCCAAGTTGGTATTGAGGTTGCCCGGTGCATTGTCAAGAAACAAATAAACGGGATGGTCACCACTGCCATTGGGCACATTGGCATAACCCGAACTGTTTTTGAGCGACTGGTTGTTGGTGCCAAAGTTGATGTCGGCTTCGCCAGGGCTGTTGGACTCAACAAAGCTGACATTGATCAGCGATGACAAATAAGTGAACGCACTGCGCACCGCATCTTGCTGCGCTGCAGACATGACTCTGAAACCATAGCTGTCGGCTGTATTGCCGTCTGGCAAGCTCGTCATGAAGCTGTAGCTGAAGGTGCTCTTGGCACTGCCCTCACCCAAGGCAAACACACCCGTTTTGATTTGTGCGTCAGAGGTGGTCACCGCCCCGGCGGTGTCGCGCCACCAGTAGTTGGTGCCACCTAAAACCATGGCATTGATTTTGGCGTCGCCTGTATCGGCAAAGGTGGTGAAGTCTTGGAAGGCAAAGAAATTGACGTTCTTGTACTTGTTGTTGCCTACCGTGAAGCTGCCATCGGTATTGGTTTGGATGCGGTAGTCGCTGAAGTTGCGCGCGAATTCAACCGCCACAGCTGCCCCCGAAATTTTGGACAACAAAGCTGTGCCTTTCTTGTACTGCGCCTCCGTCACTTGCAGCATGGGACGGGCTGTGTCAGTCAAGGCTATGCGACCGATTTTTTTAACGGCCAACAGCGCATCAAAGTTGCCCTGTATGTTGGCGGCCGTGTCTTCCAAAATCACATTCGTGCCAGATAAGGCACCGAGCTTGATCGCTTGTGCCGCCGTCATGGTGAGTGCGGCGCTGCGTGCGTCGGTGACTTTGAGCAGCTTGAGTTTGCCTGCATCGGCGAAACCTTTGAGCGCATCCAAGCTGTCTTGTACATTGGCGGCTGTGTCGGTGACCGAGATTTGTAAGCCAGCCAACGCATCGGCGTTGTCCCGCACGTTGGCGGCTGTGTCTTTGATGGTGAAGGTCACGCCTGACAACTTAGCACGTAAGTCTTCGCTACCCACATACTGGGCTGCTGTCAGTTCCATTACTGGCGCACGGTTCGTAAGGGTAAAGGTGACATCGGCCACATTCGCCGCCAATTGGCGCATGGCTTCAAAATTCTTCAGCACATTGACGGATGTGTCTTTGACCACCACAGCGCTCGCATCGCTCACAGCGTAGCGGGCCACGTTGGCCGCTGTATCTGACACAGCCAAGCTCGCATTGCCTAACTTGGCACGCAAGGCGCTCATGGTGGCAAATTGCGCCGCCTTAAATGTGACGGTGGGCACACCTGCGTCGGTGAAGCTGATTTGATCGAGCTTGCCCGAAGCGGCCAATGTTTGCAGCCCTGTGAGGTTGGCTTGTACCAAAGCGGCACTGTCTTGCACTGTGACGTCGTAACCGGTTTGAATGCGTGATGCCATACGAGCCACGTTGCTGGCACGGTCCACCACTTGAACGGTGATGTTGTCATCGTTGAGCTTAGTCAGCAGTGCAGTGCTGGCTCCTAGCTGCTGGGCATTGAACTGCAAGGCCGCATCGCCTTGGGAAAAACTCACACTGCTCAACTTACCGGCGGCTGCAATTTTTTGCAGGCCAGTCAAATTGGCTTGCAGGGCGGTTTGGGTGTCTTCCACCACCACAGCCTGTATGAGCTGTTTGGATGCCAGCGCCACAGTGGCCTCGCTCAACGTCATCGGCCCAGCATTGACCGAAGCCATGCGCAAGGCTGGATTGGCGTAGAGGGGGTTGAGAGAGACAGTCATGCAGATTGAGACAGTGGTTCAACTGTCTGAATCGGCACCAAACCGTAAAACTTAACGCATCATGGCGAGTAGCTGGTTCTCGAGGCTGCGCACCAGCTTGGCAGGGCTGGCCTGGCGCTGCGCAGCGCCTTCAATGAGTTGGTGGCGATACGACGCCAAGCGGGCGCGGTCGTTGGCCAAGTCAACCACCAAGTTTTCATAACTAGCGTGGCTGTCGGTGATGAGATCATCCATGCCAATCGCATGGAGCAGGCTACCGGCCATGCGTGACACAAACGTGCGCCCACTCAAGGTCACCATGGGCAAGGCGCAATCAAGCACATCACGCGCCGTCGAACCTGAGTTGTAGGGCGAGGTATCCAGAAACACATCCGCCAGCTGCATACGGGCACGGTATTGCTCGTGCGAAGTACGTTTGGCAAACACCACGCGGTCAAGCCCGACACCGTGGTAGGCCACTTGTTTGCGCAGCTCATGGGTCGCGCTGTCATTGTCATCGAGCAACCAAAGCACAGCATCATCCACACGTTTCAAGATGTTCATCCATGTGGCAAACATCTCGGTATTGAATTTGTACACATTACTAAAGCAGGCCATCACAAAAGCGTCTTCGGGCAAACCCAATTCGGCACGTGTTTGGGTGCAAGCCGCTGTAGGCATGTGGTTGAGAGGCAAAAAGCTGCCATCCACATACAGAGGCTTTTCTGAAAAATAAGGCGTCAAGCTCTCTGGCAAAGCAAAGCGGTCGGTCACTACAAACTGCACCCATGGTAGAGAGGTAGTACCAATGAAACCCAAGTACGTGCCCTGCAGTGGCGCGGGCTGCATGGCTAAAACACCAGGGCGGGCGCCCGAGCTCAGGCCATGTAAATCGAGTAATACATCAATTTCAGCGTTGGCAATGACTTGCGCGGCAGAGCCGTCGTCCATGGCACGAATATCCACCACGTGGTCAAAGGCGCTTTTCAGGCGTTCGCGATAAGCGCTACCGTCTTCGATGCTGTAATCGAAAGCGTAAATTTCAAATCGGCTACGATCATGCGCCTCTAGCAAGTCAGCCATCAGCAGACCCACCGCATGGGTGCACAAATCACCCGACAAATACCCAATGCGCACACGCTCGTGCTGGTAAGGCGCGTTCACGCACAGGCGTTGGGTGGGGAGGTTGAATTTGCGTTGCACAAACAGCTGTGAAGCCATGAGTTGCAAAGCCGGGTCGTCGTGCAATGCCAACATGGCCAAAGGCGAGGTGCCTGTGAGCATGGCATTGACAGATACACCAGGCATCGCCTGCATGGCGGGCCATTTGCATTGTTTGCTGCGCAGATGCACCCAGTGTTGAATGGCATCCGCTTGTTTGGGTTTGAGCTGCAAGCTCTGCGTCAAGGCGTGTTCGGCCAAGTCGTAGCGCTTGAGCTGCTCTTGCAAACGCCCAATGTGGTTGAGCGCCAAGGTTTGCATGTCGATATTGACTGCCCCTTGCAAATAACCCGATGAAACGACTTGACTCCATTCGAGCATCGCTTCGTCGTACTGGCCTTTGCGCTCGAGTAACAAGCCTAAATTGATTCGGGCTTGCGCAAAACCAGGGTACAGGCTTAGGCTGTGTCGGTAAGCGTTTTCAGCGCCTTCGATATCACCTGAGTTGATCTGCATCACACCTTGATTGAACAAGGCAATGTGTTTGTCTGCCGATGCGGTGTGCTGAACCCACAAGCCGTACAGCGCCACCGCGTCTGCGGTGCGCCCGGCTTGTTGAATTTGTTCGGCCAGCTGAATGACTTGGTCTAAAGCCAATCGGCTGATGTCTTCCACTTGCATGGCAACCTTGAGGAATGTGGCAAAGCATTGCCGCCAAAAGCGGCAAACTTGCCGCTTTTAGTGGGTGTGTGCTGAAGGCGTGATCGCGTCGACGTATTCGTCGAGTGCCAAGCGCTCGGCCATCAACTCCAACTGACCTGGGTAATAGTGCAGACCTTGGTTACACATCTTCAAAGCACCTGCTGGGTCAAGGTTGCAGCGCAGGGCTCGCACCAACATTACATAAGTGAATGGCTGGATGTTAGCGCCTTGCAGCTCTACCAACTCTTGCAACATTTCCACAGCCGTTGGCCAGTCTTGGCGCATCACAGCGAGCAAGCCGCAAATGGCCAACATGTCTTCGCTTTGTGGGTAGATGGCCAAACCAGCCTCGCCCAACACATAAGCCATTTCAATTTGCTCTGTCGCCACCAATGTTTGGATGGTTTCGCGAATTTCCAATGGGCTGAAACGTTTGACCAAACCGTCCTGCAACAAGCTGCCGGTTGCGCTTTGGTTCATCAATTCTTGGATAAGGGTCATGCTTAACTCCTGGTTGTGCAAATAAGTTACCAAGACTCAAGCGATTTCTGTGCCAACCAAAGATTGCCGCTTTAATTGACAGTTGACAGGCGGCTTTCGTGCCTGGCTTGAAACTTGCATAAAGGAACCATTCAGTTATCAAAGTGTCAAAAAAACTCCAATGGCTACGCCCTACTTCAGCATCATCGTCACCACGCACCAACGGCCTGCGCTGTTGGCCCGTGCGTTGAAGTCTGTGCGCACCAACACGCTACATGACTACGAACTCATCGTGGTGGCCGACACTTTGGATGCAGCCACCATGCAAGTCGCTGCTGAATATTTGCAAGAGGCCGACACATTCATCAAGCGCACCGGAAAACCTGGCCCTGCTCAAAGCCGCAACCTAGGTCTGCAACAAGCACGTGGCCGCTATGTGATATTTTTGGACGATGACGACGCCTTCTTACCTGACTACTTGGCAAATGCCAAGCACATGACCGAGCAGCACCCAGGCCAGGTGATTTACACCAACTACCGTGTAGTCCAAGAAGACCGACAAAACAACCAGCCGCAATCTCAACTCAAGGTCAACGAATACAGCGTGGCCCAGTTGGATGTGAACACGCTGTATGTGAAGAACTTCATTCAAAACCACAGCGCTATTTTTCCGCGTGAAGCCGTACACGGCCGCCAACAAGACCCCCACCTAAGCAGTTTGGACGATTGGGATTTCTTGCTGAATGTGGCCAGCGACACACCCTTCACACACGCCAATATCTTGGGTGCTGTGGTTTACAAAGACTACGTCAACCCCCAGCACCGCCGCGGCTCAGCGCAGAGCGCCAATGGCTTACACACGGTGTCCGACTATTTGTCAATCTACAAAAAGTGGCCCGCTCCTAACGCACAGGTACGCCAACAACGTCAACAACTCCTCGCCTCCGCCGGTCAGTCTGTGCCGCTGGAGTGGCTCTAACCCTAAGAAAGCCATCGCATGAACAGCAAAACCAAATCACTGCAAGCGCTGCTCGATCAAGGCATTGCCCTGCAACATGCCGGTGACAACGCAGGTGCGAGACATCTCTTTGAGCAAGCGCTCAAAGTTGATGCCAACAATGCGGTGGCCAACTACTCACTCAGCGCAATTGCCTCTGCACAAGCTCAGTACCCAGAAGCATTGACATATGTGAGCAAAGTGCTTCGTAGCTCACCGCAATTTGCACAAGCACACATGGCACATTCGGTCATCTTGTTTCATCTGGGCCGTATCGACGAATCATTGGCAGCGGTGCAAAAAGCTCTCAAGCTTGACCCCACACTTGCAGGCGCTCAAGCGCACCTCGACACCGTGCGTGTATCGCAAGCCAGCAAACCCAGTGCTGACAAACCCAGCAACCCACAAGTGGTGGCTCTAAATTCACAAGCGATCGACCTGCAAGCACAAGGGCAACACGCCCCTGCAGAACAACTGTTGCGCCAGTCGCTCAGCTTAGAGCCCAACAACTTTTTGACGTTGTATTCGTTAGGCGTGTCACGCGCTGCACAAATGGACCCGCACGACGCGTTGAACTTTTTCAACCAAGCCTGCGAAGCATCGCCCCATCTGCCCTTGGGCTACTTTGCCAAAGCCAAAACCCTGCACGACATCGGCTTGGCCGAAGCGGCGCTAGACGTGTACGACCAAGCCATTGCCGCAGACCCCCACTACATGGAGGCCTACACCAACAAGGCCGCCTTGCTGCAAGGCATTAACCGACATCACGATGCCCTGTTGTGCTTAACAGCCGCCACCGACATTAACCCCACGCATGTGCGTGCGCTCGAAGGCCAAGGCCAATTGCTAGGCCAATACAAGCAATACACACTGGCCACCCGCGCATTTGCGCAAGCGCTAGAAGCTGACCCCAACTACGCCTACGGCGAAGGCCACCTCATGGGCGCACGCTTGAGCAACTGCGACTGGACTGACTTTGAAGCCTCTAAGGCCCGCATCATCGCGGGCATAGAAGCAGGCAAACTGACCTGCGGGCCGCTGACCATCATGGCACTCACCGACGATGCCGCCATCATTCGTAAATGTGCCGAGCTGTATGCCGCTGACAAATACAAAGCGTCACCCAACCCACTGTGGACGGGCGAGAAATACCAGCACCGTAAAAAACGCGTGGGCTTTATGTCGGCCGATTTCCGTGTACACCCAGTGGGCTACTTGCTCATTGGTTTGCTTGAGAACTTTGACAAATCGCAGTTTGAACTGACTGGGTTTTTCACTGGCGTAGGCGACAACAGCGATTTGTGGAAACGTTACCGCTGCGCGTTTGACCACTACATCGACTGCCACAGCATGACCAGCATCGAAGTGGCCAAACTCATGCGCGCCATGGAAATGGATGTGGTGATTGACCTCTCGGGCCATACCGAAGGCACGCGCCTGGACATCTTGGCCCACCGCCCTGCCCCCGTGCAGGCCACGTACTTGGGCTTTCCTGGCACGCTCGGTCTGCCGTACATCGATTATTTGATTTCAGACCCGCGCATCATCCCCGATGAGCTGGAGCAACACTACTGCGAAAAGATTTTGAAGTTGCCACACTGCTACTTGCCACGTGACAACTCGGTGGTGCCATCCCCCGACACACCCCAACGCGCTGACTTTGGCTTGCCCGAAGAAGGCGTGGTGTTTTGCAGCTTCAACCACGATTACAAAATCAACCCACCCTTGTTCAAGGTGTGGATGGATTTACTCAAGGAAGTCCCGGGCAGTGTGCTGTGGCTGATGAAACTCAACGAAGGTGCGCACAAAAACTTGGCTGAGAACGCCCGTGCGCATGGCGTAGAGCCCGAACGCATCATCTTTGCCGAACGCGTACCCCGAGTGGAAGACCATTTGGCACGTTACCGCTTAGCCGATGTGTTCATCGACACTTTTCCCTACAACGGTCACACCACTGCGGGCGATGCGCTACGTGCAGGCCTGCCCGTGGTGAGCTTGTGCGGTGGCAGTTTTGCCTCACGCGTCGCAGCGAGTTTGTTGCATGACGTAGGTTTGCCTGAGTTGGCTTGTTACAGCTATCAGGAGTACCACGACAAAGCTTTGCAAATGGCGACAGATTTACCGATCCAGCAGCATTACAAACGCGTACTCTCGCAACGCGTGGCAGACGGTATTTGGCCACCATCTGTCGACGTACAAGCCAAAGCGTTTGAAAAAATCATTCAACAAATTGAGGAAATGAAATGACTGAAATCATGACGCCACATATGTCTGCCGCAAAAATTCAGTTGCTCAACGATTCTTTTGATCGAGCCACGCATTACCTCGAATATGGCATTGGCGGTAGCACAGTACTTGCCGCACAAAAATCATTGCAATCCATCATTGCCATTGATAGCAGTGAAGAATGGATTCACAAAGTCAAAGCAGACATTGAAAAATGCGTCTACACAGGCAATATTAATTTACTACATGCCAACCTAGGGGCCACAGCACACTGGGGCTATCCCACAGACGAGTTGATGGTCAAAAACTGGCCTCAATACTACGCATCGCCTTGGATATCTTACAGAAGTCTTAACTTATCCCCTGACTTAATTTTGATTGATGGTCGATTCCGGACACCGTGCTTTTTATACAGCCTGCTGCATTGCAAAAATGGCACACGTATTCTCTGGGACGACTACCTCAATCGCCCCGAATACCACTTTGTTGAGCAAGCGCTAGCGCCTCAAGGTTTAGTTGACGACATGGCCGTCTTCACAGCCGTTGACGACATTGACAAAGAGTTAGTGGCAATTCTGCTTTTCGCAAATCTCTTTAATTTGGATTAAATCTATGAAAAAATTAAAGATCATTCAGCTCGAAAGTTTTTACACGCACTTTCTTAATCAAGTTTATGAGAGGGATGAAAAACTGAAAGATTTACCCTTTCAGACTCAAATAAATCGACTTCTCAACACAGGTTTTAGCGCTGGACAAAACTTTGTGCCATTTTTAAATCCCCAACAGTGGGAAGCGCATTACATCGTGCTGAATAACGCTTGGGCGCAAGTGCGTTGGGCTAACGAGAATGGCAAGACCGACGTCAAATCGTTGTCTGAAATTTTGCTTCATCAAATCAATGAGATTGAGCCTGATGTTTTATTCATCAGTGATGTACCAGGTTTTGACTTCGATTTGATCTCTCATTTCAAACGTCGTCCCTTGATCGTTGCATGGCTTGCAACCGTGGTGAATCACCAGTTGCCATGGCACGATATTGATGTCATCTTGTCTGGCATTTCGGAAGTCAGAAATAAAATTCATGCACTTGGCGCAAAGTCAGCAGAAAAATTCATGTCTGCTGCCCCCTATTATTTCCAAGCAAATCAACATCACACACGATCACACAGCATTGCTTTTGCTGGATCTTTTATTCCTGGCATTCACGATGATCGTGCACGTCAAGTAGACCGTCTGTCACACCATATTGCGGAGGGCAGCATTGACGTCTATACCGCAAATCCATTTGCACTATCGGAAGGCAGTCATGTGAAATTTTTTGCTCCCGTCTATGGCAATGACTTGGTGAACACTTACGCCAACTACAGCATGGTTTTGGATGCACGAGGAAATTTTGACCTATCTAAAGAGAAGGTTCTGTCTGAAACAGCCAATATGCGAATATTTGAAGCGACCAAAGCAGGCGCTTTGCTGATCACCGAGAACAGTCCAAATCTTTCGGAGTATTTTGAAATTGACAGAGAAATTGTCACGTACAACGATTTTGACGAGTTAAAAGAAAAGATCAATTACTACAGTCGTTCAGAAAATATCGAGGAACGTGAAACCATCGCACGACGGGGACGAGACCGAACCATCAAAGATCACAGCATTGAGTCACGCGCCAATTGGTTAGAAAAAATTCTATTCAAACACTTGGGCATTCATGAGGCATCGGCACCCAGCATCTCAACACCACAAACCGAGCACCAGTACTGCACTTACTTTGACTCGAATTATTTGCCACGCGGCATAGCCATGATTCGTTCACTGCAACGTCAAGATCCAGGCGCACACGTGCACGTACTCTGTCTTGATGATGCAACTTATGACGTGATGCTAAATTCAAATGAAAACGTATCACTGATTCACATCAACGAATTGCTCGCGGCAGATCCAGAGTTTGCCAATGCACGTGAGAATCGCACCCAAATCGAATGGTATTTCACCGCCACATCATGTCTGGTCAACTACATCGTTCAGAAAAACCCCGACATAAGCAACCTGTACTACCTTGACTCCGATCTTTATTTTTTCAGCAGCATTGAGCCCCTTTTAGACGAAAGTAAAAAAGCATCGGCACAAATCATTGAGCATCGCTTCTCCGAACATATGCAGCATTTGCTGGTATACGGACGATTCAATGTCGGATGGATTGGGTTTTCAACAACCCCCGAAGGGCTTCGTCTGATTGAAGAGTACCGAAACTCGTGTATCGCTTGGTGCTACGACAAACTTGAAGAAGATCGATACGGCGATCAAAAGTATCTGGACAAATGGCCAGAAAAATTTCCAAACTGCGTCATCAGTCAGCAAAAAGGTGCAAACGTTGCGACCTGGAATATTTCTGGACGCACACTCTCCGTCCAGAACAACCGCTTTCAGATTGACCAAGATCCATTAATTTTTTACCACTTCCAAGGTGTTGCGCGGATGAAGTCTGGTAACTACGTTGTCAAAGGCGACCCCTTGAACTTAGGTAATTATTTTGATTTGCTATACGCACCTTACTTGAAAGAACTCAAAGAGATTGAACAAGAGTTCGACTTCGTTTCTAAAAAAATTCAGGCGAAAGACATTCGCTACCAATCATGGTAAACGCAGACCAAGAATTGCATCTCGCGATCCAACAGCACTTGGCTAACGATTTTTCTGGAGCCATGACACGCTACCAGGAGATCTTGAGTAAAAACCCAAATCATCACCATGCGTGGCATTTGCTTGGGGTGCTACTGATTCAGAACGGTCTATTCGACGAAGGCGTTGTTCGCATTCAAAAAGCTCTCGCACTTGAACCGGATTGCCAGCAAGCGTTGTCGAATCTTCGCATGGTGGACAACTCTATCTCGCGCAAAACAGAATTGGAACTGGCCAACATTCCTCAAACTGAAACACCTCACCCTTTTGACACTGGCACAGTCAACCGTTGGCGACATGAGCGCATGATGTCATTCGCCCAATGCTTCAAACAAAGCAGTTCAAATTGGTTAACTATAGGAGATGCATATGGCCACGATGCCATGATGCTCATGCGAGCAGGGATCCCACATGTCACAGCATCGAACTTGGATGCATCCAATCTCCGCATCAGCAAACGAGAAGGCATGATCCAAGATTGTCTCGAAGTCAATGCAGAACACATTCCATTGCCAGATGCCTCATTCGACTATGTGCTGTGCAAAGAGGCGCTTCATCACATGCCTCGTCCCATGCTTGCGATCTATGAAATGTATCGTGTATGTCGCCATGGCGTGATCTTCATTGAACCACAAGACCCAACGATAGACTGGCCGATGAAAAAGCCAGACCAGTTTTACCGTGAGTCGATTCCTTCGGACAATATCGGTGAAAAGATTGCTTTCAAGCGTATGGATACCGATCAAACCTTTTCCAGTCAATACATTGACTGGTGGGAAGATGGCGTCAACAACTACGTCTACACACTGTCTAAACGTGAATTGCGAAAAATGGTTTTAGGGATGGGAGCCATGGCATATGGCGCCAAAAGCTTTAACGATTTCTATCAAGCGGACTGGGGAGCACAACCAGCAACGGAGGATAGTGAAGGCTTTATTAAAACCAAAGAACAAATACAGCTTCATGACTTTGCTTGCGAAAAAGTCGGGAAACCTCATGCGTATTTGACAGGCATGATCTTCAAACGCGCCCCCAACATCGAAATAAGCCAGCAACTTCATCACTTAGGCTTTGAGATCACGCCAACACCGACACGTTATGTGCCAATCAGTTGGCCCCAAGGAGTCTTATGAGTACCGAAAACTTGAAATCTGCCGTCAATCAGATTTATACCAACTATGACGAAGCACTTTCCGTATGCAACGGAGTGGGCTACTCCATGAAAGAATTGACAGACGTTGTGGTGAAGAAAAACATCGCAATGAAAAAATCTCTCACCAAAGATCATTTTTTAGGCAGTGATGCAACGCGCACGCTGATGAGCATCGGCTTTGCGTTAAATGCCAGATCTGTCCGAGTTCTCGATTTTGGAGGTGGTGGAGGCTATCACTACACATTGGCCAGACATGCTTTAGGAAATGAATGCAAGATCAAATGGCATGTTGTCGAAACCGAATCTATGTGCCAATCCGGACAAGCCATGTCAGATGAAAGCTTGAAGTTTTTCAACAGCATTTCATCGGCTCAAAAGGATTTGGGAAATATCGATTTACTTTTAACAAGCAGTGCATTGCAATACTGCCCTGATCCCATCGCATATCTAAAAGAGCTTTTAGCAGTTTCAGCCAAGTACCTCTACATCACACGTACACCCTTTTTTCCAGGCCATCAAACTCTGGTGAGCGTACAAAGTTCAATGCTTTCACAAAACGGTCCAGGTCCGCTACCTCAAGGCTATACAGATCAGGAAATTTTGTACCCCATCAGCTTTGTGCCGATTGAACAAGTCGAAGCATTAATTCAAGAAAAATACACCATACGATTCAAGGTTCTCGAAGAACCTGCCAACTTGTTTATTGAAAATCAACCGGTGAATGCATACTACGGCTTCTTTTGCGAACTAATATAGTTACCAGCCACTCATGTTCAGTCGTAGTTTTAACAACTTAGTTCGTGTATTTTATTTATAGCCTATAGCACCTTCACTTAACAACCTGAGAGCACCTCAATAGGCTAGGCAATACATTGCCTTGTACTACCTAGCCTTAAGCAATTTACGTTCTAGTTATCGCTGCAACAATTTGTGCAGCTGTCAGCGCCGCAAATTGCGTCGTAGTCAGCGCATTCAATTGCGTCGAACTCAGAGCGCGGATATCTTCAGCTTCAATCTTCGGAATCTGAGTTGTCGTTAACGCTCGCACTTGAGCGGTGCTCAAAGCTTGGAAGTCGTCAGTTTGCAAAGCGATTACTTGCGCCGTTGTCAAAGCGGCGACCTGCGCAGTTGTAAAGCTACCCACCTGAGTTGGAGTCAAGGTTTGAATCACAGCCGTACTCAGACCTGCCACCGTGCTGGTACCCAGCGCAGCGACTTGTGACGTGGTCAATGCACCAATCACGCCTGACGTGGCTGCATTCACTTGCGTAGTGGTCAAAGCAGCCACTTGGGTCGTCGATAAAGCAGCTACTGTGGCAGGCAACAGATTATTAACCTGCGTGCTACTGAGTGTTTGAACTTGCGCAGTTGTCAAACCAGACATGGCACCCGTGGCCAAAGCACGCAGTTGTGATGTTGTCAAGACACTAACTTGTGTGGTGTCCAAAGCTGCAACTTGCGTAGAAGACAAAACAGCAATATCTAGCGTCTCAAATGCTTTAACTTGGCTGGTTGTCAGGCTTGCCACTTGTGAAGTTGTTAGGGCTTTCACTTGGTCATTTGTCAACCCAGCAATATTGGCTGTCGTCAACACCTGCAGAGATGTAGTGGACATGCCAGCTATTTGGCCTGTTGTCAAAGCGGCGACCAGTTGCTTGGTCAATGCAGCGACCTGCGATGTACCCAAAGCATTGAGCTGTGTGCTGCTCAGTGCGGAAATCGTCTTGGTCGCCATGTCTTTGGCTTGTGTGGTCGTCAAAGCAGCGACTTGGCTAGTGCTCAAAGCAGCCACTTGGCCCGTGGTTAGGCCAGCTAAAGCCAAGGCAGATAAACCCTGTACGCCGCTGGTGCTCAGAGCATTCACTTGGGATGTCGTCAGCGTTGCCAACTGAGCCACTGACAAGCCAGATAGCTGCGCGGTGTCAAGCTTGGCCACTTGTGCCGTCGTCAAGGCTTTGAGGTTGTCGGCGGTTAAGCCTGTGACTTGAGACTTGGTCAAACCTGCCACCTGCGAAGTGGTCAAGGTAGCCACAGACGCGGTACCCAGGGCATTCACTTGGGATGCACTCAAGGCGCCAATTTGTGTAGTGGTCAAGGCACCCAACTGAGTCGCGCCCAATTTGGCCAAGTCATCCAAGGCCAAGCCTTTCATTTGGTTGGTTGTCAGAGCAGCCACTTGGCTTGTGGTGAACGAATTCAATTGGGCGGATGACATCGCGGTAATGTCTGCAGTTTCCAAGGCTTGCACCGTAGTAGTAGTCATGGCAGCCACTTGGGTAGTCGTCAACGCAGCCACTTGCTTGGCATTCAAGGCCTGAACACCGGTAGAAGACAAAGCATTCACTTGGCTCGTACCAAGAGCGGCAACTTGATCCGTTGTCAATGCAACTACTTGTTTGGCATTCAGCACATTCACTTGTGACGTACCCAGAGCAGCCACTTGGCTAGTTGTAAGTGCTGACAATGCTGCAGCAGTGAGTGACTTAGCTTGTGTGGTGGTCAATGCCGCCACTTGCGATGTGGTCATCGCAGCGAGTTGCACCTTGTTAAGGTTAGACAACTGAGTACTGGTCAAGGCGGCAGCTTGTGTGGTGCTCAGGGCAGCCACAGCAGCGGTGCTCAGGCCTTTGACTTGGTCATTCGTCATGGCCTGCACTCGGTCTGTACCCAAAGCAGCTAAAGCCGAAGTTGTAAGTGCACCAATTTGAGAACCAGTAAGGGCTTTGACTTGTGCGGTCGTCATGACAGCAGCTTCTGCCGTAGTCAAAGCACCCAACTGGGCGTTGCTCATGGCGGCCACTTGCGTCGTGGTCAATGCTTGCACATTCGCAGTACCCAATGCAGCCACCTGGGTGGTAGTAAGGGCCTTCACTTGATTGGCAGTCAGTGCAGTCAATTGGACAGTAGTCAGAGCCACCACTTGTGCTGTGCTAAATCCACTCACCCCCCCAGCCGCCAGAGCCTTGACTTGTGTGGTTGTCAACTGACTGATCTGGGCAGTACTCAACAGGGACACTTCGTCTGTACTGAGTGTGGCCAACTGCGTGCTGCTCAAACCAGCCAAAGCAGCTGTCGATAAAGCTTGCACTTGTGCAGTATTCAAAGCTGCTACGGCCTCTTTGCTGAGCTGTTGCAGTTGGCTCGATGTGAGCTGTGCCACAGCTGCAGTGCTCAGGGCGCCTGCGGCTTGTGCAGTCAACACCTTCATTTGAGTCGTGGTTAAAGCGCCTACTTGTGAAGTAGTCAGCGCAGCAATCGCTGCTGTGGTAAGAGCTTTAACTTGATTATCTGTCAGAGCTTTGACTTGATCAGTCGTCATAGCCTTCAGAGCGTCTGTCGACAACGCGGCCACTTGGAGTGCGCCCAAGGCTTTGACTTGATTGGTCGTCAATGCTGCCACGTCAGCAGTTGACATGGCACGAATTTGGCCTGTGGTCAACGCTGCCATTTGCGTGCTGGTCAGCGCCTTGGCTTGTGTAGTGCCCAAGCCTGCTACGGTGGCAGTGGACAAACCTTTGACTTGCGACGCCGTCAATGCTTGCACTTGGCTAGTGGTCATGGCATTGGCTTGGGTAGAGGTCAAAGCACCCACGTCGGTCAATTCCATAGCCGCCACTTGTGTGGTCGACAAGGCGGCCACTTGCGCTGTTGACAAGCCAGCCACTTGAGCAGTGGTCAAGGCTTTGACTTGTGTGGCGCTAAGCGCCTGAACTTGGCTGGTACCCAGTGCATTGACTTGCTCTGTGCTCATCGAAGCAATGTGTGCCACGGTCAAAGCCTTGGCTTGGCTGGTAGTCAGACTATTAACCTGTGCAGTATCAAAACCACCAATTTGTGCGGTTGTGAAAGCGGCTAAGGCTGCTGTACTCAGAGCTTGCAGCTGGTTAGTAGACAGGGCGCGCACTTGAGCTGTGGTCAGACCAGATACTTCATCTTTGGTCAGAGCTGCCACTTGCGCCGTAGACAAAGCAGCAACGCCGGCCGTACTGATAGCAGCCACTTGCTTGCCAGTCAGTGACACCAAATCACTAGCAGTGATGGCATTCAAATTGGTAGTGCTGATATTTTGCAGCTGTGTTGTGGTCAACGACTTGACTTGCAAAGCCGTGAGCGCATCCATTTGCGTAGTAGTCAAACTATTCAAGTCTGCAGTTTCGATAGCAGAAACTTGGAAGCCAGTCATACCCGCGATTTTGTTGCCCATGGCGTTGAGCTGATCACCAATCAAACTGACGATCTGATCGGTGGTGAGAGACGCCACCTGTGTCGACGTCAAGCTGGCCACATTGCTAGTGGTGATGGCGGCCACCTGCGAGGTGCTCAGTAATGCAAGCTGAGAACCCTTAAGGTTAGATAGTGTGCTGGTGGAAATCGCATTGACTTGCGCGGTGCTCATCGCCTTGACTTGCGTAGACTTCAAGGAATTAAGTTGGCTCGATGTCAACGCCCCCACAGTGGTGGTCGTGAGGTTACTCACTTGGCTGGTGGTCAAGGCCTGCACCTGTGTGGCGCTAAGCGCAGCAAACACAGCGGTGCTCATGGCGTTTAGTTGATCCGTCGTCAACGCTGCCAAAGTGGTCGCCTTGAGAGACGGCACATCGGCTGTACCGATGGCTGCCATCTGCGTGGTGGTCCAGCTCGACACTGGCACTGTGGCTGCAGGAATAGCTGCAAAGCTCACTGAAGAGTAACTGCTCGATACGCCGTTAATTGAGGTAGTCATGATGATCTCTTTCTGAAATATGTCTCAAGGTTCTTACAGTTACTGTTTACGCTCTTGCTTGGGTAACCAAGCCCAACAATTGGGTATTGGTCAAAGCAGCAATTTGTGTCGTGGTGAAGGCGTTGACTTGTGCGTCAGACAGAGATGTCAACTGCTCAACGCTCAAGACCTTCACTTGGCCTGTGGTCAAAGCGGCCACTTGCGAGGTGCTCAAGGCTTTCACTTCACCAGTAGTCAATACACCCACTTGAGTGGTGCTCAGTGCTACCACTTGCGAGGTCGTCAAGGCATTCACTGCAGCCGTGCTCAATGACTGAACTTGTGAGGTTGTCAACGCAGAGATGCTGCTGGTCGAGATGGCCTGAATGTCATCGGTAGCGATGGCTGTCACTTGTGAATTGCTCAAGGCTTGCAGCTGGGCGGTACTCAAGGCAGCCACTTGTGCCGTACTCAAGGCCACGATGTTGTCAGTAGTCAAGACGTTCACTTGTGCTGTAGTCAGCACGCCTACTTGCGATGTGCTGAGTGCACCAACGCCTGCTGCAGTCAACGCAGCAACTTGACCTGTAGTCAAGACCTTAACTTGGTCAGTTGTCAACGCTGCAACGTTAGCCGTCGTCAAAGCCTTCACTTGCGTATCAGTCAGCGCTTGGATATTGGTCGTCCCCAAAGCACCCACTTGCGCAGTGCTGAGTGCAGTGACCATGCCCACCGTCAAGGCTTCCACTTGTGAGGTGTTCAAAACGCCCACTTGTGAGGTCGTCATGGCCACCATGTCAGCCGTCTCCAGTGCGCCAATTTGCGTTGCACTCAAGGCCTTCACTTGTGTTGTGGTCAAAGCATTCACTTCCGTTGTGCTCAAGGCACGTACTTGTGATGCAGTCAACGCACCAACTTGCGATGTGGTCAGCGATGTCAACTGTGTGGTGCTCAACCCGGTCACCACAGAATCAGCCAAGAGCTGAACTTGACCGGTTGCCAAACCGGCAACTTGGCTGGTCGTGAACGAAGACACGGTGTTGTTGGTCAAACCGCTCACTTGTGCATCAGTCAAGGCTTGCAACTGTGTGGTGGTCAAGGCAGCCACAGACGCTGTACTCAAGGCACGGATTTGATCGGCACCCAACACCTTCACTTGTGTGGTGGTGATGGCGGCAGCCTCAGAGGTGGTCAACGCACCCATTTGGTCAGCCGTCAAGGCCTTGACTTGTGTGGTCGTCAGTGCTGACAACTTATCGGTAGTGAGTGCCTCAACCACCGCTGCTGTGAGCGATTGAACTTGCGATGTACCCAGAGACGTCAGCTGTGTAGTGCTCAATGCATTCACCTGCGCAGTGCTCAATGCTGCCACGTTGGTGTTTGTGATGGCAGTCAATTGGTTTGTATCCAGCTTGCTCACTTGCGCTGTAGTCAAGGCGGCTACTTGGTCGGCTTTCAGGGCTTGCACCTGCGCAGTCGTGATCGACGGCACTTGGGTGGTCGTAAATGCAGCCACTTGGTCAGACGACAAGGCCACCACAGCAGAGGTGGTCAGTGCAGCCACTTGTGAGCCACCCAAAGCCTGAACTTGGTTAGTGGTCAACGTGGCCACGTTGCCTGTGGTCAGCGCCTGCAGCTGAGTGGTGGTCACAGCCGCAACCTGGCCAGTCGTCAGGGACAACACTTGCCCCGAAGTCAACGCAGCAATACCAGAGGTATTGATCGCTTGCAACTTGGCATTCGTCAAGTTAGACACTTGATTTGTAGTCAAACCAGCCACCTGTGCGGTGGTCAAGGCATTGACTTGGGTAGTAGTCAAGGCATTCACTTGTGAGGTACCCAAGGCGGCCACGTCACCCACATCCAAAGCCTGGACTTGGCCAGTGCTCAAGGCACCCAACTGTGCATTGGTCAAAGCCACCACTTGGTCTGAGCTCAAAGCAGTCACAGCGCCTGCTGTCAAAGCACCTACCTGGGTGGTGTTGATAGCTTGTACTTGGGTTGTAGTCAAGCCAGCCACTTGCGTGTTGCTCAAGCCAGCCACCACTTGGGTGGTGAGCTTGTCAACTTGCGCTGTGGTCAAGGCTTGAATTTGAGCTGTACCAAAAGCTGACACTTGGTCTGAGTTGAGCACAGCCACATCTGCAAGCTCAATGGCTGCCACTTGGGTGGTGGTCAGCGCACGCATTTGGTCGTAGCTGACGTTGGTCACTTGGCTCGTGGTCAGGGCCACTACTTGTGCAGTTGTAAGCGAGCTCACTTGGTCAGCTGTCAAGGCAGCCAACTGCGTGGTGTTGAGGTTGGCCACATCAGTAGTTTCCAGTGCTTGCACTTGACTACTGCTGAACGAGCGAATTTGCGCTGCGCTCAGAGCTTGCACATCGGCGTTTTCAAGCGCCACCACTTGGGCAGTGGTCATGCCGCGCACTTGGCCTGCGGTCAATGCCGCGACCTGCGTAGTGGTCATCGCAACCACTTGGCCGGTTGTCAGACTACTGATCTGGTCAGTGGTCATGCCAACCACTTGCGTAGTGTTCAATGCTGTCACATTGGCATTGACCAAGGCTTGAACTTGGTTGGTGCTCAAGGCAGCCACTTGGCCTGCGCTCAGAGCAGCAATATCTGCAGTTTCAAGCACTTTAACTTGGTCTGTGGTCAATGCTTGCAACTGTGTATTGCTGAAAGCTTTGACATCAGCAGTTTCAAGAGCCACCACTTGGTTGGTGGTCAAGGTGCTGAGTTGACCGGTCGTCAGTGCAGACACTTGCGTGCTGGTCAAGGCGGTCACATTACCTGTAGTGATGGCTTGCAACTGCGTGCTGCTCAGGGCCTGCATTTGCGCAGTACCCAAAGAGGTCACCGCTGAGGTGCTCAAGCCGTTGACTTGCCCCGTGGTCAAAGCGGCCACTTGTGTGGTTGTCAAGGCAGCCACGTTGTCGTTGCTCAGGGCATTTACTTGCGTAGAGCCCAAGGCTTGCACTTGGGTGGTGCTCAAGGCTGTCACTTCAGCTGCTGTCAGGGCGCCCATTTGCGTGGTGGTGATGGCAGCCACTTGCGCGGTATCCAAAGCAGCCACTTGGGTGGTGCTCATGGCGGCGATGGCAGCAGTGGTCACGGCCTTGACTTGCGAAGTGGTCAATGCGCCCACTTGTGTCGTGGTCAAGGCAGCCACTTGGTCAGAGTTCAATGCGCCCACACTGGTGGTGGTGAGAGCTTGAACCTGGGCCGTGGTGAACTTAGACACTTGGTCGTTGCTCAACACGCTGATGGCCGAGGTGGTCAAAGCGTTCACTTGCGCCGTGGTCATGGCGGTGAGTTGGGCTTCGCTCAACTCAGCAATTTCTTGCGTTTCAAGCGCATTGACTTGCGAGGTGCTCAATGCCGCAATCTGGCTTGTAGTCAAGGCCTTGACGCTGTTGAGCGTCAGGGCTTGCACGTTCGCGGTATTCAACGAACCCAGTTGTGTGGTGGTCAAAGCCTTGGCCTGAGCCGCGCTCATGGCTGCAGCTTCAGAGGTGGTCAAAGCGGCCACTTGGCTAGTAGTCAACGAGGCAACTTGGTCGGTGCTCAAAGCGCCCACTTGGGTGCTGTTGAGCACAGCCACAGCCGAGGTGTTGATGGCAGCCACTTGGCCCGTGCTCAAGGCACGAATTTGGTTGGCGCTCAAGGCTCCCACGCTGCTGGTGGTCAATGCGTTAACTTGACTGGTTTGCAAACCGGCCACTTGTGAAGTGGTCAAAGCTTGCACCTGGGCACTGCCCAAAACTGCAACTTGGGATGTGGTCATACCCGCCACTTGCGAGGTGGTCATGCCCGCCACTTGAGCGGTGGTGAGTGCGGACACTTGTGAAGTTGTCAACGCAGCCACTTGTGCCGTCGACATAGCAGCTAAGTCAGCCACTTCAAGTGCTTGCACTTGGGCACTGCTCAGTGCTTGAACCTGAGTGGTGGTCAATGCTGCGGCTTCAGAGCTGGTGAGTGCGCTTACCTGAGATGACGTCAACGCACCCACTTGCGTGGTAGAAAGTGCTGCGACAGCCGAGGTGGTCATGGCTTGTAACTGACCAGAGCTCAAGGTCTTGATCGCGTCGGTGCTCAAACCAGTGGCGGCAGTCGACGACAAGGCTTGCGCTTGGCTGGTGCTCAAAGCAGACACCTGCGTTGTGCTCAAGGCTTGGGCTTGGCTGGATGTCAACACAGCTACATCCGCAGTTTCAAGCGCTTGCACTTGTGTGCTGCTCAAGGCTTGCACTTGCGCGCTCGTGAGCGAAGCCACTTGTGCAGTGCTCATGCCTGCCAGTGCCGAATCAGACACAGCTTTGACTTGGTTAGCCGTGAGGGCTTGCACCTGCGTAGTGGTCATGCCCGACAACTCAGCCGTGCTCAAGGCACGCACCTGACTGGTCGTCATGGCCGCTACATCGGTGGTGTCGATGGCCTGCACTTGTGAGGTGCTCAAGCTTTGCAACTGACCCGTGGTCAGCGCTGCAATTTGGTCTGACGTCATGGCCTTGACTTGCGAGGTACCCAAGGCGGCAACATTGCCTGTGGTGAGCGCTTGGATTTGGTCGCTGTTCAAAGCAGCCACGCGATCGGTGCTGAGTGTGGACACCTGTGTGGTATCGAGCGCCGCCACGCCTGCGGCGGCAATCGCACGCACTTGCAAGGTGGACATCGCGCCCAGCTGTGTGGTGCTCATGGCAGCCACACTGGTGGACGTGAAGGCATTCACTTGATCGGTGCTCAAAGCACCCACTTGGGTGGTGCTCAAGCCATTCACACCCGTGGTGCTAAAGGCTGCAATTTGGTCAGTGGTCAAGGCGCGCACTTGGTCTGTGCTGAGCTTGTTGACTTGGGCTGTGCTCAAAGCGCTAATGGCGTCTTCGGTGAGCGAGCGAATTTGGCCGGAGCTCAATGCACCGACTTGCGAAGTAGACATGGCTTGCACTTGCGCCGTGCTCAAGGCCGCAACAGCGGTGTTGACCAATGCTTCCACCTGCGTGGTGGTGATGGCTGCCACTTGTGCGGTGCTCATGGCATTGACGCTGGCAGGCGTGATGGCTTTGACTTGATCTGTCGTCAAAGCTGCGACTTGCGCAGTGGTCAAGGCGGCAATGTCTTCAGTAGCAAAGGTCTTGAACTGGTTGGCCGACAAAGCTTGCAACTGTGTAGTGCTCAAGGCAGCCACATCTGCAGACTCGAGCGTGCGCACTTGTGCTTGGCTCATCACCTGCAATTGCGACGTGGTCAATTCAGCCACTTGCGTGGAAGACAAAGCCAAGATGTCGTCAGTGGTCATGGCGGCCACTTGGGTGGTCGTCATGGCTTTGACTTGCGCGGTGGTCAGCGCGGCCACTTCGGTAGTGGTGAGGGCTTTGATTTGCGCTTCAGACAATGACGCCACTTGTGTGGTCGTCATCGCTTGCAAAGTACCCGTGCTCAAAGCGGCCACTTGTATGGCTTTGAGCGCCACCACTTGCGAGGTGGTCAGGGCAGCAACCTGTGAAGTGTCCATGGCATTGAGGCCAGCGGCTGTAAAGCCTTGGATTTGTGCCGTGGTCATTGCCTTGACTTGGTTTGTGCTCAGTGAGGCAACGGCCGTGGTCGTCAAAGCGCCCACTTGTTTGTCAGTCAATGCAGCCACTTGACTGGTGCTCATGGCTTGCACATCGGCGGCGTTCAACACCGCTACTTGAGCAGTGGTCAAGCTTTTGAGGTTGGTGGTCGACATTCCCGCTACCGCAGAGGTGGTCAGGGCGTCTACTTGTGAAGTGCTCAAAGCGGCTACTTGGGTGGCGCTCAGAGCATTCAATTGCGTGCTGCTGAGCGCTGCTACCGACGCGGTGGTGAGGGCGCGCACTTGTGCGCTCGACATGGCAGCCACTTGCGCGGTTGACAACTGAGCGGCTGCTGCTGTGGTAAGAGCGGCCACTTGCGCGGTGGTCAGCTTTTTCACCTGTGCGGCGCTCAATGCGCCCACTTGGGTGGTGGTCAAAGCGGCCACAGCACCCGTAGTGAGTGCTTCTACCTGCTTGTCAGCCAAAGCGCTCACTTGAGCTGTGCCCATGGCGGCAACGTCTTCTACATCCAAGCCTTGCAGTTGTGCAGCTGTCAGCAGTTTGATTTGATCAGTCTTGAGGGCTGCTACTTGCTCGGTCGTCAAAGCGCCAACTTTGGTGGCTGTCAACGATTTGATTTGTGTGGCGGTGAGTGACTGCACCTGGCTGGTAGTCAACGCACCCAGCTGTGTGGTGCTCAAAGCGCCCAATGTCACCGCAGACAAACCCGCCACTTGGGTGGTGGTGAGTGCAGAAATTTGTGTAGTGCCCAGGCTCGCCACGGTGGCGTTGCTCAAGCCCTTGATTTGATTGGCCGTTAAAGCACCCACTTGGGTTGTGGTCAAGGCATTGAGCTGGTCAGAGCCAAGCGCCGTGACTGCGCCTACCGCCAGCGATTTGACTTGGCTGGTTGTCAGTGCAACCACTTGAGCTGTCGTGAAAGACGCCACTTGGTTGGACTTGAGCTTGGACACACTGGTCGCACTCAATGCATTGACTTGGGTGGTGGTGAGCGCTTGCAGTTGGCCGCTGGTCAGGGCATTGAGCTCAATCGCCGTCATGGCATTGAGTTGAGCGGTAGTAAGCGCCTGAATTTGGCTGCTGCTAAATGCGGCAACTTGGGCTGCGCTCATGGCGGCAAGATCAGCCGTTTCAATCGCTTTGATCTGGTCAGTGCTCAGGGCTTGCAACTGATTGGTTTTGAGCGCCTTGACTTGGGTGGCCGTCATGGCCGCCACTTGTGATGTGGAAAAACCCGACAGGTCGCGGGTTTCAAATGCTGCTACCTGTGACACCTTTAGGCTAGCCACTTGTGTGCTGCTGAAGGCACTGAGCTGATCAGCGATCAAATTCACAATTTGATCGGTGGTCAGCGCTTGAATTTGTTTGGAGGTCAGCGCACCTAAACGGGTGCTGTCAACGTCTTTGATACGTGAGGCATTGAGCGAGGCCACTTGCGAGACGCTCAAGGCCGACATTTGCGAGGTGCTGAGCGAATTGATTTGCGACGAAGTGAGCGAACCCATTTGCGTGGGTTTGAACGCCGCCAACTGGGTGTTGCTGAGCGCAGCTACCTGCTGGTCGGTAAACGCCGACACGTTGGTGGTACTGATGACACCAATTTGACCTGCCGTCAAACCCGATATGGCCGAGGTGCTGATGGAGGAGATTTGCTCTGTGGTCAATGCAGCCACTTCAGCAACGCTGAGTGTTTTGATGCGAGCCGCGTCAAAACCAGAAATATCGGTGGTCGTGGTGACGCGTGTATTGGCCTGTGCTGGAGCACCAAAGGTCATCAATGAATTGGATTGAAAACCAGTACCTAAGTTGTTAATCGTGGCCATATATCGCTCTTTTCACTCATTTTTTGAGGGCTTATAAAGGCCGCCTTGCACAGCAAAAAGCAGCCCTTATAGGGATTCGTCTCTTGTATATCGGCACGAATCTTCAAAACTTGAGCCAATTCAAGAAATTTTTTCAACCCCATACAAATGCAAAAAGCGAGCCACGGCTCGCTTTTTGACGTTTCATGCTTTCGAATTACTTCAAGAGCGACAACACAGACTGTGCAGATTGGTTCGCTTGCGCCAACATCGCTGTGGCGGCTTGCGAAATGATCTGTTGTTTGGCCATGTTGCTGGTTTCGGTGGCGTAGTCTGTATCCAAGATACGGCTGCGTGAAGCAGACATGTTTTGGTTCGACTCAGTCAAGTTCGACACGACAGCTTCCAAACGGTTTTGGAAGGCGCCGGCACGGGCTTGATCAGCAGACACCGTGTTCAAAGCAGCGTCCAAAGCCTTGATGGCGTCAGTTGCGCCTGCTTGTGTGGTGACATCGATGTCAGCCACTTTCAACGCATTGTCTGAACCACCGAAAGTACCGCGACGGAAGCCCAAGGCTGCAAAGTTGTCGTTGCCTTCAGAACCGCTTTCGACTTTGAATGCTTTGTCAGAGCTGAGTTTGACGGTTGAGTAGAAGGTCACGGCGTCAGTGTCGTCACCAGCTGTACCAATGGTCAAGCCGCTCAAGCCCAACGCTGCTGCATCTGTTGCATCAGAGCTGATTGACACGTTGCGGCCATCGGCTGCTGTCAATGTGATGCCTTCGCCCCAAGCGCTAGCAACCACACCAGTTTTACCTTGCGCTGCGTTGATGGCAGTGATCACGTCGTCACGGCTAGAGTTAGCGTCCAAGCTGATCGCCACATCAACACCGTTCAAGTTCAACGCTGTCACAGTACCTGCCGTGAAACCGCTACCTTTGAGGATGTTGGGCTCAGCTGTGGCAGTCACACCTGTCATACCGGTCTTCTTGTTGATGGCAGCTGCGATTGCGATCGCACTGGCTGATTTCACAGAAGAATCAACGATGGTGTTAGAAGCCTGGTCATCGTTGGCGTTTGCCGCGTCGATGCCCACACCATTAATCACCAAGGTATTGCCGTTCAAGAGACCAGTTTCACCAGCACCTGCCACAGGTGCTGCGCTGGCAGATTCGCGCTTGAGAGTCACAGCCTGTGCTGTGTCAGCAGCAAAAGTACCGAAGTTCAAACCAGAGTTGGTTAAGTCGCCAGACACGTTGCTAGACACATTGATGGCGCGGCCATCCAATGTATTGAGTTCATAAGTACCTGCGTATACATTGCTTGCACCCAAACCAGTGGCAGCAGTCGTCATCGAACCCAAGTCAATTTCAATGTTGCGACCGTCTTCAGCGACCAACACTACACCTTGGCTGTCATCGTGCGAGTTGATCGCTTTGACGCCAGTTTGGCCAGAGATGTTATTGATTGCAGTCACAACAGCTGCACGAGACAACTCAGCGTCGTCAGTGGTATACACAGTGGCTGTGTCCACACCGTTGATCTTGATAGTGCCGTTTGATGCAGCAGCAGTCATCACAGAGCCGAAGGCCACTGTTTCGTTCACTGTGGCATGCACGCCGCTTTGAGCAGACACGCGGTTGATAGCAGCTGCTTTAGCGATAGCGCTAGAAGCATTAGCAGCAGAAGACTTGTTGTCATCTGTAGCCAAAGAGGCACCCACCACCACACCGTTCAAGATGAGGTCGCCGTCTGCCAAATCAGGGGCAGCGTTAGCAGCAAAGTTAGTCGCCACAGAAGACAAAGAAGCGCGTGAACCCAAGCCAATGTCTTTGGTTTTGACTGAACCGAACGCGATGTTCATGGTGTCGTTGGCATTAGTGCCAGTTTGCAAGACGATCTTGCCGGCGCTGCCGTCCAACAACTTGATGTTGTTGTGGTTGGTTTTGTTAGCAACGTTGTCAATCTCAGCTTTGAGTTGATCAACTTCGAGCTGAACGTTCTTGCGATCGTCGTCGTTCAAAGAGCCAGTGGCTGCTTGAACAGACAGTTCACGCATGCGTTGCAGCATGTTAGTGACTTGACCCATCGCGCCTTCAGCCGTTTGAGCCATCGAGATACCGTCATTAGAGTTGCGGATGGCAACTGCGTAACCACGAATTTGTGATGTCATGCGGTTGGTGATGGCGAGGCCAGCAGCGTCATCTTTGGCGCTATTGATACGCAGACCTGTGGAGAGACGCTCCATGGTCGTAGCAGTCAATTTCTCAACATTGCTCAAAGAAGCTTGAGCAGTGAGAGCTTTCACGTTGGTGTTAATTACGGACATGGTGTTCTCCTAAAAGTCCATCAGAGAGGGTTAAACAAGACAGGATTTCAATTCCTGATAGCCAGTGAATCGGAATGCCAGTTTTTTTCTTGAGCGTTTTTTAAAAATAATTCTTCAATCAGGCGGATTTGTTGTGCAACATGCCTTTGAAGTCTTCGATGGCGTGCGCCATACGAACCACCACCTCATTGGGAATTTGGCGCACAACTTCACCCGTAGAGAGGTTTTTGACAAACACAATGGGGTGGCCTAATTTCACGTCCATGCTGAAGCTGACCGTTCGGCTGTTGTCTTGCAGCATTTCGTTGAGTTTGAGAATGGCCTCTTGCAGCTCTTTGCGCTCTTTCTCTGGGTCAAAGTTGACCACCGGCTTGGCTGGTGGCGCCACCACTGCAGGCTCATGGCTTGGCTCAGGCGCGCGCGCAGGCTCCACAGCCTTGGGGCTAGGAGCCAACAGCTCAGGCCGCATGACTGCGGGCTGAGGAACTTTGGATTGAATTTCTTGGACCATAAGTACCGCCTCCCCCCTAAAAAAACAGGGGTTTCGTTAGCTATCGGTACGAACGGGCGGAACTTTAGAAAAAAATTAAATGAATTATTTATTGGTATAGACCGCCATCATGCCCTCGAAGGTGGACTTCAGGCTGGTCTTTTGTGTGTTGACGCTACCCACTAAGCTCTCCATGCTTGCAAACTGCTTGTTGTAGCGAATCAGCATGGCCGACATGCGAGTGTCGAGTTTGGCCAAGTCTTGTTGATATTTGGCATTTTGCGTTTCAGCATTTTGACTGTTTGAAAGCAACGGTCCGTTGGGGCCAATCAACTTAGAAAGCTTACGCATGGCCTCGCCGGCAAAACCCGCAGGCTGTGTGCTGTAAGCACTCAAACCATTGGTGTTGCCAGTCATGGTTTTGACCACGTCTTCAAAGTTGTCACTCAGGGCTGCATCTAGTTTGGCCTGATCCAACGACATGACACCTGCTTGGTCAACGCTGATACCCAACTGCCAAAACGCGCCAATTTGTGCACCAGGTGTGTTGGAAGTGCCTTGAATCAGACTTCGCAGTTGGTTCTTGACGCTGCGGGCTGTGGAGTCACCCACCAAAGTGGCGCCATAGGTCTCGACCGTTGATTTGGGATCGGTCACCACATTGAGCATAGAAGCAGCGTCGTTATAGGTGGTGACCAACGCATTGAACTTCTCTTTCAAAGCGGTGTTGTCGCGCACCATGCTCAGCGTGGCGGGACCGCTGGTGACCGTCTTTAGGTCTAGCGTTGTGCCAGGCAAAACATCGGTGAGGGTGTTGGTGCTGCGGGTGTAGGTAATGCCGTCCACCTTGACGCGTGCATCGCTGGCGGCTTGATCGGCACTGTGGGTGCCGCTAAACACGAGGCCTGGCGAACCTGAGTTGGGTGTGCTGCTGGTAGAGCCCCCCACAAGCGTGTAATTCGCTTGCAATGAAAACGCACCGCTGGAACCCTTGGCACCGGACAGGACAATTTGATACGGCGAAGCTGAACCATCGCCTGTGTTGACCAAGCTGGCGGTCACGCCTGTCTTGGCTATGTTGATGGCGTTGACGATGTCTTGCGGCGTGTCTTTGCCTTCAGCCAAGCTGATGGGACTCTTGGCCAACCCGCCCACAGTAAGTGTGAGCGACATGGGGTTACCCCCATTCAAGGAAACATTGCCTGTGGCAAACCCATCGCTCACAGAGCGTTGCGATTTGGCCAATTGCAAGACTTCAATGTCATGCGTGGCCCCCACTGACGACGCTGTGGTAGTTACAGCAAATGCGTTGGGTTGGCTGTTTGTAGCCACCAGAGAACTGAAACTATTTTTATCTTTGAGCGCTGTGAAGGCCGTGTTGAGCTCAGACATCACAAACGAAATTGCAGCATAGCCGGAGATGCGCGCCTCGTTCTTCGTGATTTTCTGATTGATGATGTTTTGCTGCGGAACTTTTTCAGCATCCACCAAGTTCTGCGCCAGAGCAGCCACGTCCACGCCCGAACCTGCCCCCAGCGAGCTCAAAAGTTTTTGGGCAGCGCTTCGATTAGCAGCGGCCACATCAGCGGCAGCATTAGAGGTAGAAGAAATTGCGGTGGCCATGGTGTGATGTATTTACTCGGTTCTTGAATCGGCAGCTGCGCAAGCAACTTGAGGCGTTAACCTAAGAATTTGAACAAATTGAGCTGAGAAATTTTTGCAAAGCTACTTTGCGCCGCTTCCAAAGCCAATTGGTCTTTATTCATACGCGTGATGGCTTCGGTGTAATCCAAGTCTTCAATGTCAGAGCGGGTCGATTTGAGCTGCAAGACCACCTCATCCAAGATGTTGTTTTGCATATCAACCACGGTTAAATCGGCACCAACCTGGGCCAGGCCCTCGCTCACGCCCTGTTGGAGCAGGTCAATTTCACCCAAACCGCGTTGAATCGTTTTTTGATCAGAGTTGGCAACAGCATCCGTCAAATCGGCAAGCGCTTGAAAGAAATCAACACCAGTTTTGACGCCTTTGTCATCGGTCCGTACTATGCGGGTGAACGCGTCAGAACCTGGTAGGTTCATATTCACGCGGCGGTTATCACCCACCTTAACCTGCATACGGGCTTGGTCGCCTTGGTAGGTCACTCGCCCGTATGCATCTTTGGAAAACGCAGGCTGCGAAGCCTTGCTTCCAGAGAACAAGTAGTTGCCATTGCTGTCTTGGCTATTAGCTAGGCTTAGGATTTGATCACGCAGTTGACCAATTTCAAGGGCAATGGCTTTGCGGTCTAATTTTCCATTTGTATCGTTTGAGGCCTGAACCGTCAGCTCTTTGATGCGAAACATCACGTCACTGGTGTTTTTGAGCGCGGTTTCTTCAGCGGTCAAACGCACGTTGACGGCTTTGAGAGTTTGTTGATAACTCGTTTGACGAGAAAGCTCTGACTCCAAGCGCGTCACCAAAGACGCTTTGTCAGGCTCATCACTCGGTTTGACAATTTGCTTGCCAGTCGAAAGCTGGACTTGCGTTTTAGACAGGTTAGCTTGGACATCGCCCAACATTTGGGTTGATCGGTCAAAGTAGAGTGATGTTGAAATTTTCATAATGATTTACCTAAATCAACGAATGGCAACGATGGCGTCAAACAGTTCGCCAGAAACTTGAATAGCTTTGGCGCACGCTTGGTAGGCCTGCTGATAGCGAATGAGTGCCGCTGCCTCGTCATCCAAATTCACACCAGAAACTTTGTCGCGGGCAGCAACCGCTTGATCGTTCACCACTTGCAAAGCTTCTTGAGTAATGATGGCTTGTTGAGCCAAATTACCTACGCTGTTGATTTGATCAATGTAGGTATTGCCAATGGTTTTACCGTTATCAGTCGGCTTTTTGTTCAACTCCACCATGTCTAGCATGTTGACGTTATTCCCCATGCCATCGAAGTTCCCATCGATGGTGTAGCTATCGCCCACAGCTGGAGCATGGCTGAGTTTGATTTGCAAGCCGTTGTACTCGACCACAGGCTCAAGTTCGGTGGGATCGTAGTAGCGATCGGCTAGTACTGTGCCAGTTTTGGCATCGAGAATGTTGTAACGATTCTCAGCCGTGAACTTGACCGTCAGTGTTTGGGTGCGCAAACTGTCTCGCACGTTGTCAGGTTCACCTTGAAACCCAACAGCAACCTTTGCTGACCCTTTACCAGTGACAAATACTTGTAAATCATCGGGGCATCCACCTTCAATGTAGGCGGCAGTCCGTAAGCCAATCTGCGAAAGCATTGCAGGATCACCGAAATGAGTGCTGGTCGTTCCATCTTGCGCCATGACTTGGTAAGAGCCGAATGACACACGAATATCGTTCATATACGCCTTTTCAGCCAATAAGCTGGCAAGTCGCTTGTTGACATCGTAGTCTTGCGGCACCAGACCTAGGGCATTGGAAGCAAAAGACCCATCGGTTATTTTTCCTGGTCCAATTGAAATGGCGCTGACACCTTTTGCATCTGTTGTCGAGAGTTTTAAATCACCATTTTCGTCGATAGATGCAGCGACGTGCGTTTGCATTTGCTTTGCATTGATGCGGTCAACAAAGCTTTGCAAGGTTTTAACTGCGGGCTCTGGCGTAATCTCTTCAGCATCTGCAAAGACCAAAAAACTATTTTTGATATCGCGTTCAGGCACATCACCACGCAACGCGCCAATTACCAATTGACCGCCCTCTGTGTTGGCGTAGTACACATCAGAGAACGGTGGGTCAATGACACCGACCTCTGCAGTTTGCAACGGTGACGATCCTGTTTTGGTTGCCTGAAAACTCTCAACACTAAAACTGATATCAGCAGTGTTGCTAAAAACCAAGCCACCTGTTTGAGCTTCCACGCTAAATCCAGAACCAAACTTGGCCTGCAACTGCGTTTGGTATGCGTCTGCCATGTCCGCCAACTTGTCTGCACTTATAGAAGAAGCAGGGTCCCACGACAGCTTAATGGATTGACCACCGACATCAGCCACCATATCCATGGTGTAGCCTGCAGCAGGCCACTTGATATCGCTGACTGTTGCACTGTTATTCAATGCAAGCGCTAAATCTTTAGGTGTTGATGCCGATACAGACTTTGCTGGATAACCGAATTCAACTTTATAAGAGGCAGAAGAAGCATCTGCGATGTATTTAGCCTCACTCAGATTCACGCCATTGATTGTCAATGGGTTAGCAAAGTTGATATCGGCACTACCAACACGCATATCACGCACGACTTGTGTCATGCGAATTTGCGCATCATAGGTATCGGGTTTTATATTCAAAGCATTGCCGTTCAGGGTGTTACCAACTTGAATAGCACTTCCCGCGGGGTTATCGATTACCAACTGGCCGTCAGGGGCAACACTGGCAATCAAACCTGCTGCAGATCCATTGATTGCCGCAACCAAACCCTCCAAAGAAGAAAAGCCAGCAATGCTTTGTCCATTGAGTATCAAGGCTTTCGCGTAGTCCAAATCGCGCACAGGAACTCGCAGCTGCGAAACCACTTCCGCGCGGACATTCGTTTGCGACAGAATGCTGTTTTTCAATAAAACCGTGCCCACAACTGCATCTTTGTCTTTTGTGGCAACCAAACCTACGTTTTTGAAAGCTCGGCCCTGGGCATCCCGAATTTTCAACTGATCACCTTCAACATTCACGCTGATGCTGGGACTTTGATCGATCTCACGCAACTTTGCTTGCAGATGCTCTGCCAAGCTTTGCAAAGGCCCCATTGAAAAAGTAGACAAATCCACCTTAACTGGAACGTTACCTAAAGTCGCAGCAAATTGACTGAAGCCTTCTGCCCCAAAACTCGGGCTGGCAATAGTGGCGACTGACTGGCCGTTGATCCAATTTGCCAGTTGCTGAGCAGGCGTATTCAGGCTGAACACACCACCAGATGCGCCTTTTTCGGGATAAGCAGGGCTTAATGCGACACCTGAAATATTCCGCCCTTTGGGGTCTGTGATGACGATATCTTGATCGTTATTGACCAACTTAATTCTTAAACCTAAACCACTTAATGCTGTCGTTAGGCCATCCTTCAAGCTACCTACCGTACCGTTTGCAACGACCTCTTGGCTCACCAGCTTGTCGCCGATAAGCGCTTTGAATTGAAAGATCGTAGCGCCTGGCTCATCATCTAGCTTGAGGCCTGAAAATCTTAGTTCTGTATCTGTCGTCCCAGAAAACTCACCCAAGGAAATACCATTGATCTGAATCGCATTTTCGGGAATATTGAAGTCAGCTGTTGGAATACGTGCACCGTCTAAGACTGCTGGCAAAGGCAAAGGCGTTGCCTCGGCACCGTATTCGTCATACGTCTGAGCAAACAATACAGTGCTCTTCGCACCGTAAAACATATCTAGACCACGGTAAGCGTATTCACCTGTCTTATTGAGATAGGTATCGCTGTAATTGGAATTGACCGCAAAACCATTGTCGGGTGTAAGCAACTGATATTTCTCAGTTTCACTTAAAGCTTGGCCCAACAGCTGTCGCCCGTCACGAGTCAGAACTTGCAACTGTTGCCCTGGTTGCGCATCATCCAAATAGAAAGTAGCACCGACACCAGCAGACAATGTGGTGACGGGGGTATAGACGCGAGCGCCATCAACTTTGAAAGAGACCCCTGCTGATGAGTTAGGGTTATTGACCAGTTGAGAATTACTTAGGGCAGTCGGTGGCGTTGCTCCTGTGAACTTTACCGTAGCACGTGTTGTGGTGATATTTGTACTGCCCTCACTCACACGAAACTGTGCGGCTGTGGCCACACGCATACCATCGTTGAGAGCCAAACGAATACCAGCTGCAGGACTAGCTGCGCTTGCATCAAATGCAAACAGCGCCTGCCCCATTTGTCCATATCCATCGATGCCATTACTTTGAACAGCGTTCGCTTCTTTGACGAAAGTTTGGGCGAGCGCAGAGAGATTCTTCTGAGCTGGCTCAAGCACCTGACTAATAAAACTCTGATAGCCGCCCAACTGTCCTCCACTTGCGCTGGCAAGAGACTCCGTAGCACCATAGGGGTCAAGCACTAATTCAATCTTTCCTGCAACACTGGTGTCTACACCGATTGGACGAGCTTTATTGCCGTTCACCACCAAACCTTGGGTCATGGTGGTTCCCAGGCTCACATTAACAGTGCCGTTCGAGGTAAACGTAACTTTGGTTCGCACCAACTCTGACAGTTGACGCAAGGTTAAATCTCGGCGATCTAACAACTCAGCAGGCTGACCGTCTAAAGTTGGCGATTTAGCTAAGCTTTGATTAATTAACGCCAATTGACTCGTCAAAGTATTGACTTGAGCGGCCACACTTTTGATGCCTTCGCTTGTTTCAGTGGCAATCAAATCTAATTGGTTATTGAGTTCTACAAATCGAGAAGCAACACCATCTGCACTTCTCAGAAAGCTAGTGCGTTGCACTGTGGAAGCTGGATCAGCTGACAAGGCGCTCGCAGCAGCAAAGAAATTATCAAATGCTGAACTCAGGCCAATGCTTTTGTCGCCCATGATGTCCATGACACGCTTGGCGTAATCGACCATCGGCTTTTGGCTAGCCAGGTCACTGGTGCTGTTGCGCAGGTTGGATTCTGCAAATGCGTCAAACTGGCGTTTGATATTGGTCAGCATCACGCCAGTACCGACGTACATGCTAGCCATCTTCTTTGGGGAAGAATCTTTAAGAACTACATCCTGGCGCGAATACCCTTCCGTATTTACGTTGGCAATGTTGTTACTGACCGTGCTCAAGGCACGTTGGTAGGCGCTGATACCACCGCTGGCGATGCCAAGAATGTCACTCATTTACGGCCTCCGCTAAAGGGCGCCTTGAACTCTTGCAAGCTCTTGATTGGCAGAGGTTTTTCCAAGGCAATGCCTTTGTTGAGGTCTGCCGCCGTGGGCAATGGGATGGGATCAGCTTTGGGTTTCAAAGCAATCCCTTTATTGCGTGACTTCAACAGTGCATCGGTGCTGGGTGGCGGTGTTTGCTGTTGTTTGACGGCACGCTCCACGAAATCGGCCACACCCAAAGAGCCACGTTTGGCCATTTGCAACGAGACTTCTTTGTCAAACATGCCTTCAAAGGTTTCTAAAGCATGTGATTTGTTTTCTTCATCCTTCATGGGCTCGTTGGCCTCACGCATGGACTTCAACATCATTTGGATGAACAAACCTTCAAACTGCTGTGCGGATTCACGCAACGCGCTGTTTTGATCTTTTTGCGCTTTGCCACGTAGCTCACCCAGACCTGTTAAGTCTGTGTAAGACCTAGGCATGGAAGTGTCAACGGGGCTGCTCATGTCTGTGCTCGCTTAAATGATGACCAATTCGGCGCGCAGGCTGCCAGAACTTTTCAGGGCTTCAAGAATGGCGATCAAAGCAGAAGGCGTGGCGCCCACTTGGTTGACCGCATCCACAATTTGGCGCAACTCGACACCGGGCTGGAACAAGAACATGGGCTTGTTTGGCTCGGCCACTTGGATGTCGGCGTTTTGCACAGGAGTTGTTTGACCACCTGCCAATGTGTTGGGTTGTGACACTTCATTGGTGGCGCTGATCGCCACAGAAATAGTGCCGTGCGACACAGCAGCAGCTGTGACGCGCACAGAACGGTTGATGACCACCGTGCCCGTGCGTGAGTTGATGACCACACGTGCAGGAGGCTCAC
>JACCDV011298694.1_pt1 | contig 41104 bp, 40 predicted proteins | sample 7446131 | NCBI WGS metagenome assembly JACCDV01 (sample SAMN15323448, study PRJNA562643) | freshwater metagenome | isolation source: river surface water | place: USA:Blue River Watershed | collected 2017-08-17
AAGTTCAAGAGAGACAGAAATCTGATATTCTTATGTGCAAGTGCTTAGGAGGTGTCAGAAAGGAGATTCTTAAGACATGACTAGGATGATAATTCCCTGCAAAAACCTTTAGGTTTAAGCCATCTTAAGAAGGCTATCGTAGGTATAGAGTCCTGTTTTGTGTCCATCATCAAAGTGAATGGTGAGAGCGTAGTTGCCTACAGATTTGATATGAAGAGGTCTAGTTTTTTCGCTGATACTTTTTTCGTCAAGAGTTCTTCTTCCTGTTTTTTCGTCTACGCAAAGAGCACACGGACATTGTTTACGGAGCTCTACTGTGTCATAATTTTTTTTGGCTCCAGTGCTCCAGTGTATGGCTAAAGTTCTTTCATCTTCTTGTGTAATTTCTCTGATACCAAGTGCGCTCATAGAAATATCCTTTCCTAGGCTTTTTGCCATTTTAAACTAAAATTTTCTAAATTGTCTGAAGTCTTGTTTTGAAGTTTTGTATGAATTTTTTTAGCAATTTCTTCGAACTTTTTGCTGCTGATACAATTTTTATCACTCAGTACAATTGGTTTTCCAGAGTCTCCACTTTGTGCAGCTTTTGCTTCCATAGGAATTTTTCCAAGAAGTTCTAGATGGAATTCTTTTGCTAGAGTTTCACCACCTTCTGTGCCAAATATTTTGTGTTCTTTGTCACAAGAATCACAAATAAAAGAACTCATATTTTCAACAACTCCAAGCAAATCTGTGTTTGTGAGCTCAAACATATGGAGAGCTTTTCTCACATCTGACAAAGCGATTTCCCCAGGAGTCGTGACAAGGAGAGCTCCTGCTAAGTTAGCGATTTGTGAGAGAGTGATTTGAACATCACCTGTGCCTGGTGGGTAGTCGATAATGAGATAATCAAGTTGTCCCCAAGCGACAGAAGTAAATAGTTGCTTGATAAGAGAGTTCACCATGGGTCCACGCATGACAGTTGCTTTTAGTTGTTCGCCAAAGTGGCCAATAGAAAGCATTTTCACACCAGCGTAGCTTGGGGGAATCATTTTTCCGTCTTTAGTTTGATTCTCTTCATGGCTGATGGGAGTTGTTGTGTGTAGCAAAAGAGGAAGTGATGGGCCGTAGATATCTGCATCCAGAAGCCCAACAGAATTTCCTAAATTCTTCAGAGCGTAAGCTAAGTTCACAGCCACAGTAGATTTTCCCACGCCACCTTTTCCGCTAGCCACTGCGATAACGTGCATTTTTTTAGGTGCTTCTTTTGTGAATAGGTTTTTAAACATAGAAAAAATCAACTCCTCGACAAGTTTGTATCAGGTTTCTTCTAAAAAAAATCTTAATCGGCCTAGAGGATATCTCGTTTTTATTGTTCTAGCAAGAAGAGCTCTTCTTCTAGTTCAAAAGTTTCTTTGATCTGTTTTTCAAACGAGAGAGCTTGAAAGTTTTTATCTAAAAGAAGCGATCCAGATTTCATGAAAAAAACATGAGTCGCAAATTTTTTTGTTAACTCAAGATTATGGCTTGTGATGAGAACTGTTTTTTTTTCTTTCTCAACTTTTTCTTTTAAGAGAGAAAAAACTAAAAAAGATTTTTTTAGATCTAGATGAGTTGTTGGTTCGTCTAAAATAAGAAGATCTGTTTGTGTGGATAAAACTCGAGAAATGTCTGTGAGTCTTTGTTCACCGCTACTTAGGGTTAAGTAGCTTTGGGATGATTTTTCTTTTAAACCTAGGCGACTGAGAATTTCTGAAACAATAAGTTTATCTTCTTTTTTTATCACACCAGAGTTCCAAGGGTAGCGGCCTAGAAGGCAAATCTCTTCTACAGTGAGCTCAGGTGAGGCGTTAGTGTTTGCTGGAAGCCAAGAGACGGACTGCGCCCTTTTTTTTGGAGAAATTTTTGAAAGTACTTCTCCATTTAAAATGATTTTTGAACTGAGCGTGTCATTAAGCCCGCAAAGAGCTTTTAAGAAAGTAGACTTTCCAGATCCGTTTTGACCAAGAAGAACAGTAAAACTTTTTTTTTCCAAAAAAAATAGAGGAATATCAAGGATCTCTTTATAAGATAAATTTTTTGCTTCGAGCATTAGATTTCCTTTTTTAAACTGAGGTAAAGAAAAAAAGGAGCTCCAATAAGAGAGAGAAGAATCCCAAGTTCAAGCTCTTTGTGATGAAAAATATTTTTAGCAAGAAGATCTGCTAACAAGATAAGGCTCATGCTGTTGAAAAAAGTGTATTTCATAAGTTCTGTATGCTTCGCACCTATAAGCTTTCTTGTTATATGTGGAGCCATAAGTCCAATAAAAGGTAGAGGCCCAGCTAAACTTGTAACTACACCGACAAGAAGAGAAAGAAGCAGAAGAGTCTTCATTTTTAAATCATGAAGTGCAACCCCCATTGTTTCAGCTACTTCGTCTCCAAGTGATAGGACATCAAGTTTTGAACAAAGAGAAAAGCTTGCAACAATTCCAATGGAAAGTGGAAATAGACTAAGAAAGAAATGTGTCCATTCTGTGTGGTAGAAACCTCCAAGGGACCACCTGTAAATCATAAGGCTTTTCTGGTAATCACTTTCTTCAAGTGAGATCACAAACTGACAAAGAGCCCCTGTGAAAGTCGAGAAACTAAGTCCAACAAGAAGAAGTTTTGTAAAGTCAGGATTTCTTAGTTTGTGAAATAAAAAAAGTATACCAGATGTGGTGAGAAGACTTCCTAAAAAAGAAAAAAAACTAAGACCTAAAAAATGAGTGGATACACCACTTAAAGACAGAAAAAGAATTCCTCCTAGGACTCCACCACTTGTTGTGCCAATAAGGCTTGGGCTAGCAAGTGGATTGCGAAAAAGACCTTGTGATAAAACCCCAGCTATTCCTAGAGAAGCTCCTGATAAAGCTGCTGTGAGAACACGGGGGAGTCTTACTTCAAAAAGAATAGTCTTAGCTGTTATAAGCCTTTCTGATAGTTTTTCTCCTTTTAATTCGTGCAAAAGAATTTCAAAACCATCTAAGAGACTAAAAGAACTACTACTCCATTCTAGGCTTCCTAAGAAAACAAAAATGAAAAAAATAAAAATAAGGATTTTTGTTTTAGCTAGATTTTTTTTGTTCTTTGTCATGAAGTCTTTTGTTGAGTTTTTTTGCTGTTTGTAAGATATGGGAAGATTGTGTAGAAAATTCTCGTTTGGTTAAGCAAATAAGTTTTTTTTCCGGAGATTTTAAAATAGGGTGATCATCTATTTTTTTTTGAATCTCTTTTTCTTCATCGTCTTCGCAGACGCTTAAAATCACATGAGGCTTATAATGTGAAAGAGTTTCAAGGTTTGGACGAGTCCAGCCTTTGAATTCTTTTCCAAGGATATTTTCGCCTCCCACAAGTGTAAGGATATCATTTAAAAGTGTGTTATGGCCAACAACAGTTCCGTCTGGAAACCAAATAAGCGTTTTCACAGGATTTTTTAAATCTTTGTGGTAGCTTCCTAGTTCTTTATCAATTCTAAGAATAAGTCGTTCGCTTTCTTGTTCTCTGTGAAGAGCTTTTCCAATAACTCTATAGTTCTTGTAAAGATCTTCTAAGGAATTAAATTGAGAAAGATTTAAAATTTGGATCCCTGCTTGTTTTAAAACATTTACAAGAGAAAGACGATTAAAAGAAGTTGTGACGACAAGGTCTGGTTTGAGAGCAATCAGTTTTTCTAAGTTAGAGTTAGAGCGCTCTGATATTTTTTGTGTGATCTCTTCTGTGAGAAAGCTATATTCTTTGCTGTCTGCTAGAGTGCTTATGGCTATAAGTTTTTCGAGCTCTTTAGATTCTCTCAAAATATCAACAAGAATTTCATCGCTTGCTAGAGCTAGAGATGCTACTGTTCCAACGCTATTTTGACTTGATAGGTTTGAGTTCCAGTTCTTCCAGCTTTTAAAAGCACCGAGAAGAAGATTTCCAAGGGTAATACTCACGATAAAATATTTTTGCCAGCGTTTCATCCTCTGAAATGATCCTTTAGGTATTAATATTTTTGTGTTCTTTTATGATCAATTCTTCAACTCTTTTAGTAAAGTCTTCTATGGATTCTTCTAGTGGAGATGAAACTGGATCTAAAATTTTAACAACCATAGTAGCTTTTTTTGGGGCGAGAGAGCCTTTTTTTAGAAGTTTGCCAGCACCTTTAAGCACAATAGGAAGAACAGGAGCCCCAACTTCTTTAGCTACTTTAAAGGCTCCTACTTTGAAATCTTTTGGATAACCAAGTGTTGATCTTGTTCCTTCTGGGAAGAAGAGCACAGGTGTTTTTTCTTCGATACTTTGTTTACAAAGGTCGATAGCGTGCTTGTGGCTTTCTCTAGATCCTCTTTGAATTGGGATATAGCCAGACCATGTCATAGCTTGTCCAATACATGGAATCTTGAAAGCTTCTTTTTTTGCAAGCCAACGAAATTGAATTTGAAGATAATTGAGAGCTAGCATGTCAGTAGCGCTTTCGTGGTTAGCTACGATGACAAAGTGTCCTGATTTAGGAATTTTATCTTTTCCTGAAATTTGAATAGACCACAAAGGGTTGAAGCGAAAAAGGTCTCTTCCCCATTTAGCTGATCTTAGGTGAGCTGTATCTTCTTTTTGTTTTTTAGTTTTGCCTGTGAGGATAAGATAAATTCTTTCGAGGATAAGAGCTATAAAATGAAACCACGTGATACTGATAAGTAAAATAACAAAAAAAGAAGTTCTAAAAAAAGAAGACAACATAGGGACAGTCCTTAATTTTATAAAAAAAAAAGATCTCAAATAAGAGATCTTTTTAAATAGCCTGCTTTTCTTGAAGCTTCCAGGAAAAAATTTATTTCGAAAGAAGGTTTCTTTCGTGAGCATTCGGCGCATCTAAAGGAAGATTCTTTAGAGTAGAGCCGTAGTTACGCTCGTGGTTTTTTCTCTTTTTAGCTTGTCTTGCTTTAGCAAGGCTTCTTCTGACTTTAACTCTTTTAGTTGGTGATGCCATTTGTCGATACCTACTTACACAATTATCGTAAAAATTTATCAAGTGAGGGGAAAGACTACTTTTTTTGTCTAGAAAAAGCAAGGAAAATTATTTACTCTTTAAAGGGTGTCCTTCTTTTATTTGGGGATAATTGATTTATCCTCTTCTTTTACTTATTTGGCAGAGGTGTTTTGTGAAGCTAGAAAAAAGTTCTTTTAAACTTGTGACTTATCTCTTTTTATCTATTTTACTTGGAAATTCACTTTCCCTTGCGGCGTATGAACCTCCAAGCTCTCCTGAGCTCCATGACTCTAAAGAGAAATACAAAAATGTGATGCCTAAAAATAAAAGTGGAATGATTTTAGATATCACTGGCGGTATTGGCTTGAGTACAGCATTTCAAACTTCAGCAGCATTTTCTTATACAGGAGCTTTAGGTTTCGGTTATAGATATGCTATAACTACTTGGAATGTTTGGGATTTTGTTTTTGAGCTTGATTTTGGTCTTGGTGGGGATGGTGCTCGCGAGGTTGGTTATCCTATTGGCGTTCTTATGAGGTTTGATTATGGAATACCTCTTAATGAAGGGGTTAATCTTTTTTTCCAATTTGGCGCTGGAGCAGCTTGGGCTAAGCCATTAAAACAAGACGGTAAATTTTCTCCCCAAGGGCTTCTTGGTCTACAATTTGAGTTCGCTGCGACAAAGGTGTTCCGCGTTCTTGTTGGTCCAAGAATTAGCTTTAAAACAGCACCAGCACCTACTGGAAATGGTTTAACAATTTTCTATGCACCTGAGCTTTTGGTTGGTCTTCGTTTTCCTTTCTAAAAATAGATAGTTCCTAGTTCCATATTCATAGCAAATCATGAAAGTCTCTTCGTTCAACAGATTGAGATTGGCTAGGCCTGCATTAATTATGCTCTTTTTCTTATAATCACATAAGACACAACGCTGAAATATTGATTTAATATCAAATAATTATACTAATTTATTTGCTTTAAACTATCAGCTGCTGTATCTTAATCCCTCAAAAATTTTCTTAAAAAGCTCAAAAAAAAAGAGGTGATTATGGAGCAGTTAAAAAATTTACTTTTTATAATAATATTTTTTTTCTCAGGTTTTATTTTTGCTTCTGGTAAAGATGAATATCCTCATGAAAAAGCAGTAGCACTCCAAAATAACTTTGAAAAAATAATAGAAGCAGAATCAAATAAAATTAAAGAAGAAGAATTTACAAAACTTATTAAGAATTACTTAGAGCATGGGGGAAATCCAAATAAGACAAATCAAGACGAAACCTTGTTTCCTCTTTTTATAGCATCAAAACTTGGTTATTTAAGCAGTGTCAGATTTCTTTTAGAGAAGGGAGCTGATATTCTTAAAACTAATTCTAAAGAACAGAGCTCTTTCTATGCAGCGGTAGTGATGGGTCATCTAGCTGTTGTAAAATTTCTCTTAGAAAAAGATGCTGACCCTATGAAACCAGATGGAGAAGGGGCGACCCCTCTTTATGTAGCTTCTCATGAAGGATTTTTAGAGATAGTAAGACTTCTGTTAAAAAAAACAGGAAATCCTAATCAAACATACAAGGCAGAAAATATTAGCCCTCTCTGTATTGCCATTCTTCGAAATAAGCAAGAAGTTGTTGAGGCTCTTCTAGAGCACCCTGATACTGATGTTAATCTGTTTCAAACTGATGGAAGGTCACCTCTTTGGGAAGCCGCAGATAAAGGTTACTTAGAAATAGTAGAAATTCTTCTTTCAAAAAGGAAAGACATTGAAATCGACAAACCTGATAATATTGGAATAACACCTTACCTTGCTGCTCAACAAAGATTAATAAATATTCGAATAACAGAAGATGAGCTTGGAAAAAGATATAATGACATTCTCAAGATCTTAGAAGAGAAAGGCGCTGACATTCACAAAAGAACTTCATTTATTTTAGAATCAATGCATAGGCTTGGTTACGAAATAAAAGAGAAAGGTATGTGCTATGGAATCGCTCATATGGCTGTGCAAGCAACAATGAGGGGAGAATTAGATAAATTTTTAACTAGAATGAAAAGCCTTGCTTCAGGAGAATTAAAAGAAGAACTTTCTAGAATTCTTAGAAAAAGAAAAAGATCAGCCCCACTTTCTGCTTCTAGCTCTGGCCTTGGTGGAAGAGAGGGTCCCTTAAACAAAAAAGAAAAAGAAGAACTGGCTTTATTATCTTTCTTTGATGGTATCTTTATGTATGCAGGAAATAACTACCTTAATTCTTTTCAAGATTGGAGAAAAACTCATGAAATTTTTAACATGGGTATAAATTGGTCTATTCAAACTGTTTTTATAAGAAAAGATACAGATAAAATTAAAAATATTATTTCTTGGGCCTTAAAACAAGAAGAAGTTTTATCCATTACCCTTAGTTATTCTGGTCATACCATCTCGCTTAATAAAAAAACCGATGGTTCTTTAATCCTAGTCAATCATGATCTTGTAACAGAAATAAGAGAAGATGATGAAAGTGTAGAAGAAATAAAAAGAGCTATGAATCATGAAGATATTTTTATAGCTGATTTTATAAGTGTATCACCTCTAGATTTATCCTCTCTTGCAATAAACTTTGATTTATATTCAGATTTTGATGAAGCTTCTATTAAAAATCTTGTCCAGGATGGATCTAAGATTTTATTAGAAAAAGCAATTTATCTTTCTGCACAAAAAGGTTCTCTTGATATAATAAGAGCTCTTATAGAAGAAATAAAAATAAGCCCAAGAATTGATGACCTCAGAGATATTATAAACTCAGAAGATTTAAATCGTAAATTTACCCCTCTTTTTGTGGCTTCATTTAATGGTCATATTGAAATCGTAAAGATTCTTTTAGAGCATGGTGCGGATATAAATAAAATAAATACATCAGAAGGAGGGGATGAGGTAACACCTCTTATTGCAGCGGTTCAATGTGGTCATGTTGAAATCGTAAAGATTCTTTTAGATCAAGGTGCTTATATAGATAAACCAGAAGTAGAGCATGAATTCACTCCTCTTGTTGCAGCAGTTCAATTTGGTCATGTTGAAATCGTAAAGATTCTTTTAAGTAGTCCTTTAGTTGATGTTGATAAAAGACGTAAGGATGGTGAAAGCGCTCTTTTTTTTGCTATTAAAGCAAAGCAGTTTTCTCTTATGGAACTTCTTTTAGAACGTGGAGCTATGATCGACTTCAAGTCTATCTTAGTTGCTGCTGAAAATGGTGATTTTAAGATTATTGAAAGACTTCTCAAGGATTGGGATGGTGATGTAAATTTAAGCTTAGAGTATTTATCTGGCAGAAGTCCGCTGCTTCAAGCTGCGCAAAGTGGTCATATAAAAATTGTAGAACTTCTCTTAGCAAAAGGTGCAAAGATTGATGCTGTTGATCAATTGGGTCTGACTCCTCTTTTTTTAGCCAGTGCAAAAGGCCATATTCATCTTGTTCAGAAACTTTTAGAGAATGGAGCTAACATTAACTTACCTACCAAAAATTTGTCTACTCCTCTTCATGTAGCAGCAGAAAATGGTCATATAAAAGTTGTAGAACTTCTCTTAGAAAATAAGGCAAAAGTTGATTGTCTTGACCGAGGAGGCGCTACCCCACTTATGGTTGCTTCTCTTGCTGGATATGATACTCTTGTGGCTCTTCTTCTAAAATATGGCGCAAAGATTAATGAATAGAGGAATGATGGCGCAAGTGCTCTTATAGCAGCATGCTACGGAGGAGACTATAAAGAGACTGTTTCTATTCTTCTAAAAAATAGAGCGGATATTAAGCAGCAGATGAAAAATGGAGCGACAGCCCTCTCTATAGCGCGTGATTATAATAGAACAGAAGCTATAAAGCTTTTAGAAGAAGCTGCAGAAAATGAATAAGAAGGATTTCTTTTAGCAGAAACTATAAAAATGCAGCAAAAAGTCCTATAAGCCCCCCAAAAACACCTCCCCAAACCACAAGCCATCCAAGATGTTCTTTTATGATAGAAGCTACGATGGCTTTGACCATGCCTGGGGTGAGTTCATCAAGTCGAGCTAAGATAACTGATTCAATTTTTGGGATAAGATTTTCAGAAGAGAAGATTTTTTTCAGAGATTGTTTCAGAGTCGCGTCTTTTGTTGCTTGGTGTGCAAGTTCTTTTATATTTTCTCTCATGGTTTCAAGGAAAAAAGGTTTAGCTGGTTCTAAGATTTTAGCTCCACCTACCATGGCAAGCATAGGCCCAACAGGAGATTGGAGGAGTGCTACTAAAAGTTTTTCGTAGAGCTCTTCATAGTTAAGACGACCAAGAAAATTTTGAAGTTCTTCACCAATGGTTTTTTCTCCAAGTTCTTCGATGGAGAAAGAAGACTCTAGATGTTTGATATTAAAAAATTCTGTCATAATGAGGTTGTGAATAGCCGTTTTGAAAGCTTCAAACTTAATCACAATAACACCAGAGCCATAAAGTCCTGGAACTTTTTCAAAGAGCATATGAACAGCTATCCAATTGGTAATAGCTCCTGAGAGAGCAAAAAGACCAATAGAACTTAGCTCTTTTGAGTACACAGGTGTTATAAAGCTAAGACCATAAATAAGAGTAGCTACTAAATTTGTGATAAGGCTCATGTGGCTTGTAAAAAAAGAACTATGATCACTTTTGATTTTAGCTTGCACACTTTTCATAGAGTCATCCTTAGCCTGCTACGTGGAAAAGATTGCTATTACTTATTTCTGTTATTTTTGGAAAGCGTTCAAAGTTAGGAGGTAGTAGGTTTTTTGCAATTAATCCAGCTAGGACTTCTTCTGTGCTCTTGAAGTTTTCCCAATCAATAACTTCTACGCGAGAACCTTGTTGTGCAAGTTCTGTACGAAGATGTTTATACTCTTCATCTAGTCCAGCTAGGTAGTCAAGAGGGATCTTGGTTTCACAGTCGCGATCTCGCATGGAGATTCTTTCAAGACACGTTTTTGGGCTTGCTTGTAAAAAGATAGTTAGCTGCGGTACCATAAGAAAACGGAACATAGTATCACGCATTTTTAGGTAGTTGTCATAGCCAAGTGGGCTAATATTCCCATCTTTTACATTTTGTCTTGCAAAGATAGCATCTCCATAAATGGAGCGATCCATGATAACGCCTTTTCCTGTTCGCCAAATATACTCAATAGCCTCTTGGTGCATTTGGAAGCGACGACTCATAAGCCAAAACTGCATTTCGAGTGCATAGCGTTTAGGATTCTTGTAGAAGTCTTCTAGGTAAGGGTTGTCTTCCACAGGTTCTTTAAAAACCTTGAAGCCCAAGGCTTTTCCTATGTTTGAGGTGAGTGTACTTTTGCCGACTCCGATAAGTCCTTCAATAATGACCATACAAGCGTTCACTTGGGAAATCTCCTGGGTGCTTTTTTCATAAACAAAAGTAGAAAAATGATCTCCGCTCTTCTTACTAAAAAAGAAAAGACAGCTTTCCATATCATGCCGATGAATGATTAAAAAATAGGAAACAGATTTTTGAAAGACTTTTATGTAGAATGAAACAGAGGAATCATCAAGGAAAAATTTTCCATCGCGTAAAAATAGTTTTTTCTTTCAACTTGATTCTTTCTTTTGGTATCAGTAGAAGGTAACCTTATAATAGATTTGATTACGTAATATTTTTCGCAGGCCCTACTAAAATTAGCGTAGACTGTTTTTTAAAATTTTAGGACTTGCGGGAGTACTTTTATTTTAACATGTTTAAGTTTTTTTTGATAGGGCAGAAGTGCAATGGAATATCAGACAGGAAATGAAGAGCTTGAAAAGATCGTTGCTGAGCAGATGCTTTCATGTCAAGGAGTTTTGCAAGAGCTAAAAAAAAGAATTGTTGGTCAAGACGATTTAGCAAAACGTTTGCTGACAGCTATTATTTCAGGGGGTCATGTTCTCCTCGAGGGGCTTCCTGGTTTAGCAAAAACCACTGTCATTAAGTCTCTTGCAGAAGCGAGTGAGCTTAGTTTTAAAAGAATCCAATTTACACCTGATCTTTTGCCTGCAGATGTAGTGGGAACTCAGATTTATGATGTGAGTACTTCTACGTTCAAAGTCAAGAAGGGCCCGATTTTTGCAAATCTTGTTTTGGCAGATGAAATTAATCGCGCTCCTGCCAAGGTTCAATCAGCATTGCTTGAAGCTATGGAAGAGCGTCAGGTGACAATAGGGGATACAACATTTTCTTTAGAAGAACCTTTTCTTGTAATGGCAACTCAGAACCCTGTTGAGCAAGAGGGGACTTATCCTCTTCCTGAAGCTCAAATCGATCGCTTTCTTTTTAAATTAAAAGTGTCTTACGGGACAATGGAAGACGAGATGGAGATCATTAAACGTGCGGTGACAGCCTCATCTCTTTCTCTTGCTAAAGTGATAAATAAACAAAAACTTGGAAGTTTGAAAAATCTTGTGCACCGTGTTTATGTGTCAGATAAAATTCGCCACTACATTGTGCGTCTTGTGTTTGCTACTCGTAAGCCAGAAGACCAAGGTCTAACAGATTTAAAAGGTTTGATTGAGTACGGGGCATCTCCTCGCGCTTCTTTGGCGCTTGATAAAGTGGCTCGTGCGAACGCTCTCTTAGAGGGGCGTAGTTTTGTGACACCCCAGGATATTAAAGATGTGGCAGCTGACATTCTGCGTCATAGAATTAAAGTGACTTATGAAGCTGAAGCTGAAAACATAACAAGTGAAGAAATCGTAAATCGTATTTTAGATAGGGTTGACGTACCTTAATGTTATCCAAAGAGATTATTGCTCAAATCCGTAGGATTCAACTGAAAGCGGGTCATCTTGTGACGGATGCGCTAGCAGGAGAGTATTCATCAGCTTTTAAAGGCTTAGGCATTGAGCTAGAAAAAGTTCGTGAATATATGGAAGGAGATGATGTACGTGCTATTGACTGGAATGTTACAGCACGCATGAACTCTCCTTTTGTGAAAATTTATAAAGAAGAGCGAGAACTCACAGTGATGCTCATGGTTGATGTGAGTGCCTCTTTGCGCTTCGGAACAACAGGTCGTTTTAAAAAAGAGATAGCAGCAGAGCTTGCTGCGATTTTAGCTTTTTTAGCTACAAAAAATAACGACAAGGTAGGGCTCATTCTTTTTTCTGATCATGTGGAACAGTATATTCCACCTGAAAAAGGACGAGCCCACATTTGGCGTCTTATCAGAAGTATTTTGACTCATAACAGCACCTCGCGTGCAGGTACTAGTCTTAAGAATGCTTGTGATTTCATTGGTAGAATCGCAAAACGAAAAACTATGTGTTTTTTGTTGTCTGATTTTTATTGCGATGATTTTGAAAAAAATTTATCTCAGCTTTCTCGTCGTCATGATCTTATTTGTGTGGGGATTCATGATAAAAAAGAAAAAATTTTCAATAACTGTGGTCTGATCTCTTTGCATGATGCTGAATCTGGAGAAGAAATAGTTTTAGACACAGGAAGCTCTTCTTTTAGAACTCTTTTTGAGGAAGAAAGAAAAAAAGAGACAGAAAGTTTTTTAAAAACTCTTAGGAAAAATAAAGTGGATTACTTTGAAGTGTCCACTGAAGAATCTCCTATTAAGCCTCTTGTGCACTATATTAGAAGAAGAGAGAGGTCGCTCAGATGATACTAAGATTTTTTTTAGGTCTTATAGTTGGTTGTTTCTCTTTTTTTCTTTTGGGTGAGGATGCAGGATCGTTGCAAGGAGAAAGCCTCGGAGATTTACCTCATGCTGCTAGATCTATCCATTCCTATGGTGCTCTTTTTCCTTGGTGGATTATTTTTTTAATTTGTTTTTTCTGTTTTATGCTTCTTCTTGTTTTTTGGGGCTATAAAAAGTTTTGGAAAAAAAGAGAAGTTTCTATTGTTCCTAAAGATCTTCCTCTTGAGGTGAGACAAAAAATTTCTTCTCTTGAGCCTACAGAGATTTTTTCAAGAAAAGATCAAATTAATTTTTTCTATGAACTGAGCTTTAATTTACGCTACTACATTGAACTTAAAGCAGGCTTAAAGGCAACAGATTTAACTTTTAAAGAGCTAAGACCTCTTTTAAGAGAACGTTTAAAAAACTCTGGAGATAAGTCTCTTGAGTTTTTGAAATTTTTTGAAAAAGCGGAATACATTAAATTTGCTGATAAAGAAGCCACAAAAGAAGAGGCTAGGAAAGATAAAGGAAATGTTTTGGAGTTTTTGTCTTTTTTAGATGAACTTGTGAGAAGTGAAAAAGAAATAGAAAAGAAAAAAGAAGAAAAAAAAGGAGGAACAGGCTATGCTTACTAAGTTTGCTAATCCAAGTTTTTTCTTTTTACTTCTTTTTTTGTTTCCCATATTTTTTTTTCACTTGAAAAAAAGAGTTTCTTTTCGTTACTCGTCTCTTCATCTTGTTAAAAAAGGACGAAGAAGTGTTTTCTATTACCTTTCTCATCTTCCTTTTTTGTTTAAAGTTCTTGCGTTTTGTTTTTTTGTGATAGCTCTTGCTCGTCCTCAAATGGGTCGCACAAAAACAGAAAGAAAAACAGAGGGTCTTGACATGATGCTTGTGGTGGACACTTCTGGAAGTATGAAAGCTTTGGACTTCAAATTAGACGGAAAAAGACAAGACAGGCTTTTTGTTTTAAAGTCTGTTCTTTCAGAATTTATTGATGCAAGACCTGATGATAGACTTGGTATGATTGTTTTTGGTACCCATGCTTATGCTCAAGCTCCTCTTACACTTGATCATGATATTCTTAAGGAATATTTAAAAGGAGCTGAAATTGGGATGGCAGGGGAGGCAACAGCTATTGGAGATGCTCTTGGTCTTGCTCTTAGTTCTTTAAATAATGTGAAGTCTAAAAATAAAATTATTATTCTCTTAACAGATGGAGCTAACACAGAAGGAAAGTTAGATCCTCTTCAAGTAGCTTCAGCGGCTAAAGAAATTGGGATAAAAGTTTACACAATAGCTGTTGGGAGTGAGTCTGGGGTTGTTCCTTTTCCTGGGCCTTTTGGTGTTCAACAGGTGAGACTTGAAGTCGATGAAAAACTTCTGAAAGAAGTCGCATCTCTTACTGGAGGTCAATATTTTAGAGCTGGTGACACAGAAGCTTTAGAAAGAGTTTATAAAACTATAGATGCTCTTGAAAAAACAGAAGTAAAAGTGGCTTCATACCATAACTACGAAGAGCGGTTCAGTGTCTTTTTGTGGATTGGGTTTTATTGTTTTCTCACACATTTAATTTTGCTAGCAAGTCGTTTGAGAAGGATTCCATCGTGAATTTCTACAACTATGAAAATTTAATCTGGCTTTGGGCTCTTCCTCTTGTAGCTATTCTGTTATTTTTTTCTGCTTTTCGTGTGAAACGAATTTTATCTCTTTTTGCAGCAGCAAGAATTGCTGAGCTTATGGGGTATTCTTTAAGTCCTGTGCGTGTTTTTGTAAAAGCTTGTCTTGTGCTTCTTGTTTTTTCTTTACTTGTTCTTGCTTTAGCTAGGCCACGTTTCGGTTTTGACTGGAAAGAAATGCCACGAGGAGGAGCTGACATTATGGTGGTACTTGATCTTTCAAAATCTATGATGGCTAGTGATATTTCTCCAAATCGTCTAGAGCGAGCTAAAAGAGAAATTTCTGATTTGATTGGCATGTTAGAAGGAGATCGCATTGGAGTGATCCCATTTGCTGGGGTTTCTTATGTGAGTTGTCCGCTCACTTCAGATTATCGTTTAGCTACTCTTTTTTTGAATCAACTCAGTCTTGAAAGTATGCCTGTTCAAGGAACAGATATTTTTTCTGCTGTAAAGATGGCAGCTGAAAGCTTGGAGAAATCATCAGGAGCAAACAGTCAGGCTAAAGCTATTATTTTGATGACAGATGGTGAGGATAACGAAGGTTCTCTTGATGAACTAGTGGCATTTTTAAAGCCTCGGAATATTAAAGTTTTTTCCATTGGTATTGGAGGTCTAGAAGGTGCCCCTATTCCAGAAGATGGTGGTGGTTTTAAAAAAGATGAGTCTGGTCGTGTTGTTTTGACTAAACTTGACGAGTCGTATTTAAAGCAACTTTCACTCGCTACAGGAGGTTCTTATATAAGGTCGACTTCTGGAGATATGGATCTTGATTTCATTTATAAAAAAAGTATTAGAAAAGACCTTTCAGAGTCTGAGGATTCAGAAAATCTCGAAAAACAAAAAGTGTGGCATGAACGGTATCAGTGGTTTCTTTTTCTAGCTCTTCTTCTTTTTTTGTTAGAGCATTTTACTTCTGATTATAGAAGAGAAAAAGAAGGATTTTTATGAAAAGAAAGATTTTAGTTTTTTTTGTAGGGGTATCTTTAATATCTTTTTCCTTGCTTGGTGATGAAGCTAGGCGTGGGGAAAAACTTTTTCAAGAAGAAAAATTTAAAGAATCTTCAGAAGCTTTTTTAAATGCAGAAATTGATGAGCCTTCTCAGCTACAACATGCTTACAATAGAGGTGTGACTGAGCTTAGAAATAAAAATTATGAATCAGCTACAGAAGCTTTTACAAAAGCTTCTCAGTCAAAAGATGAGGGTCTAAAAAAAGATTCTCTTTTTAACTTGGGTCACGCGCTTTATGGCAAAGGGGCTTTGGAAGATTCTCTTAAAGCTTTTGATGAGTATCTAAAAATAGATCCAAAAAGTAAAGAAGCAGAGGAAAATAAATCTTGGATTGAGAAAAAAATTAAAGAACAAAAAGAAAAACAAGATCAAAAAAAAGATTCTGAAGAAAATAAAGATAAAAAAGACAAGCAGGATGAACAAGATAAGCAGGATCAAAAAAAAGATTCTGAAGAAAATAAAGATCAAAAAGACAAGCAGGATCAAAAAGAAGATTCTGAAGAAAACAAAGATAAAAAAGACAAGCAGGATCAAAAAGAAGATTCTGAAGAAAATAAAGATAAAAAAGAAGAAGAAAAACCTAACAAAGGTGAGTCTTCTTCAGAAGACAAAGAAGAACAGGAAAAAAAAGCTACAAAAGACGAAATAGAAAGACTTCTGAGAACCATTGATAATATGCAGAAAGTCTACGGGGTTCCTCCAAAAGTTCCTCAGCAAGAAAAGAAACTGAATAAAGACTGGTAGGGTTTAAATGATGAGAGTAGGTTTTTGGTACATTTATTTCTTGAGCTTTTTGTGTTTCACAAGCTCTTTGTGTGCTTCTGTTCAGGCTTTTCTTGATCGCACAGAAGTTGCTTTAGGGGAATCTTTTGTTCTTTCTTTGAGTGTCGAAGGAGGAAGTCCGAGCATTGATATCAGCGGATTTGATTTTGCTGATGTGGTTGGTCGTAGCTCTTCTACTCAAGTGTCTTATGTGAATGGATCTTTCTCAAAAGAGACGACTTATTCTTACCAGCTTGTGAGCACAAAAGAAGGGGTTTTTGAAATTCCAGCTATTACATTCGATTTGAATGGAAAACAAGTAGCAACAAAACCTTTAAAAATAACCATAACCGCTCCATCAAGTCAGTATAAAACACAAAAAAATACTGGAGCAGAAGATTTTTTTGAAGACGAAAAAGAAGAGGAATCTGAAGAGAACTCACAAGATCTTGCAGATATTTTCATCACAAGAAAGTTTTCTAAAAAAGAAATCTATGTAGGGGAGTCTGTCCTCTCCACAATTAAGTTTTATTATGCTGTAAAACTTCAGAATCTTGTTCCGCAATTTACACGTTCTGATGCTTTTCGTTATTTAGATTTTAAACCTACGGAAGGAAAAGAAGAGTATAAAGGTAGGCTTTATAATGTTGTGACTTTGAAAACTGTTCTTTTGCCTATTAAATCAGGCAAACATGAAATGGATCGCTACCGCTTAACTGCTGAAATTTTGAAAAGAGAAGAAAGAGGAAGGCGATCTAGTTTTTTTGATGATTTTTTTGGGGGTGGTTACTCTGTTGAGAATAAATCTTTTGCTACAGAAAAAGATACTCTTGTTGTGAAGCCTATTCCTGAAGACGGGCGACCAAAAAATTATCGCGGTCTTGTGGGTGACTTTACTCTTAGTGCTGTTTTGAGTGACGAGGATGTGAAAGTAGGTGAGACCTCAACACTTACCATAACCATGAAAGGTCAAGGTTCTCTCGACAGCTACAGTGAGCCGGATCTTAATTTGCCAAAACATATAAAAGTCTATGCCGATAAGCCTGAGCTTAAAGAAGAAATGAGTCCAAAGACAGGTCTTGTTTCCCAGAAGGTTTTTAAGTTTGCTCTTGTGCCTACACGAGGAGGGGATATTGATTTAGGCTCTTATAAAGAGAGTGTTTTTGATACTCAAAAAGGAAAGTTTGTAGACTTAGAAGCTGTTCTTGGAACTCTCAAAGTGGAGGGAAGTGGAGAGGACGAAACAGTTTCAGCTGCAAGTTTAAATACTTCAAACGAAAAAGAACTTATGAAAGAGCAGGTGAAGTCTCTTGCTCATGATTTAATTGACATTAAAAGAGGAATTTTGGTGTCTTCTGTGAAGAAGAAAGAAGGACTATCCTCTTATCTTCTCTATTTGGCTTTAGCTCTTAGCTTTCTTTACGCAGGATTAAGATTATTTCCTTATGCTTTTAATCCAAAGAGTTCTGACAAAAAGAGAAAAACTTTGGCTTATAAAAACTATAAACTAAAGAAACAGAAGATAAATAAAGAACCTTCTCTTGAAGAGATTTTCTCACTTTTTAGAGGATTTTTGGGTGACAAGTTTCAGTTGAATGCCTCTAGTTTAACTAAAAAAGAGCTAGATCAAGCTCTTGGAGAAGTAAAACTTGATGAAAAAACAAGAACTCATGTGGTCGAGTTTTTTGGAAGTTTAGAAAAAGCGTTCTTTAGTCAAGAAGGTTCAAAAAAAGATTTTGTAGAGAAAGCATTCCAAGAAGTGGATGAACTTGTTAAGAAAGTGGATCATTATGTTTAAAAATATTCTTTTTTGTATATTCTGTTTTTTTTATGGGCTGACTTCATTTGGATCTCTTGAAAATTCTAAGAGTTTATTATCCCAAGCAGAGACCTTTTATGATGCTCAAAACTACGAAGATGCTGCTAAAATTTATGAAAAAATTTTAAAAGAAGAAGGGTCTTCCGGAGAAATTTTATTTAATTTAGGAAACACTTATTTTCGTCTTGGTAAAAAAGGAAAAGCTATAGCTGCGTATCTTGGAGCTAAACGACTTTCACCAAGAGATCCTGATATTACAAAAAATTTGAAGTACGTAGAGTCATTTTCAAAAGATAAACTTACAGCAGAAAGTCAAACTGATTTCTTGAGTGTTCTTACTGCTTGGTCTAAAAATTTTACTTGGGAAGAACTTGTTTTTTTTAGTGTTGTGTTTTGGATTATCTTTATTGTTGTACTTTTGTTTTCTCATTTTTTAGGGATTTTTTCTTCTTTTAGGCATCTTTTTCTCTCGCTAACGTTATTTTTCTCTGTTTTTTCTTTGATATTTTTTTGGAAGTCAGCTTCTTTTGAAAGATGGGGAGCTGTGACAAGTGAGTTAGTAAGTGTGCACTCAGGGCCTTTTCAATCTAACACAACACTGTTTGAACTTCATGAAGGAGCTCCTCTTCTCTGGAAAGATTCAAAAGAAAGTTGGATAAAGGTGGAACTTTCTGATGGGAAAAAAGGTTGGTTAGAATCTTCTGATTTAGCGTTTTATTGAAGATTTAACGGGTGCTTATAAGGCAAATCATGAAATGTATAGGTTATATTGCTATTTCTTTAGACGGCTTCATTGCTCGAAAAGATGGAGGCCTGGATTGGCTCGATATTGACACGGGTGGAGATGATTGTGGATTTAAAGACTTCTTGCTAAGTATCGATGCTATGATTATGGGGAGGGTTACATTTCAAAAGATCTTAGAGATTGGCCAATGGGTTTATGGAGATATTCCTGTTTTTGTCCCTAGCACGAAATTGCAACAAAAAGATGTACCTGAACATCTATCTTCAAAGCTAACTGTTGTTCAAGGCACGCCGACTTCATTAATGGAAGACCTAAAAGCAAAGGGTAAAAAACGTGTTTATGTTGATGGTGGAAAAACAGTGCAAAGTTTCATTCAAGAAGGATTATTGGATGAGTTAACGCTTACACAATTTCCAGTCCTGTTAGGCACTGGTATCCCTCTCTTTGGAGAGACTAAAGGTGATGTGAAGTGGGAACTTGTCAATTCGAAAGCTTTCGCTTTTGGACTTGTTCAGAATCATTACAAGTTATTAAAAAGAGGCTTATAGGATAATGGAAGGATATGTCATTGCGAATCAGTTGCTATAGAAAGCCCTTTTAAGCTTGAAAGAATGAAATCTCGCGTAAGATAAGACACTTCCTGAAAGTTTTCTTTCCACTGTTTTCTTGAATCTGCGCAAATTTCGTTTGTTACTCCTAAGATAACATCAAGATTTTTTGCTTTTTTTAAAGCTTCTGCAACAGGGTATAGCTCCATATTTTCATAAAGAGTCTCCTGGTTTTCTTCTAAGAGATTTTTCCTTGTTATAGTTTTTGTGAGAGAAATCTCAGGGCTTGTGAGGACTGTTGCTTCTCTTAGGGTTTGTCCTCTTAGCCTTCCTTCAGGAAATATAATTTCTTTGTACCATGATGGTTCAATATCACTGATTCCTGAACGAACACCAGCTGGCATCCACAGGGTTTTTTTAACTTTCACTAAGTATGGTTTTTTAAAAGGAGCAAAAGAACCACAAGAACCTAGATAGAGAACATCTTTTCCTTGGCACCTGCGAGCGAGTTTTTCAGAAGCTCTAGCAGCACTTAGAGGGTCTATTCCGACAGGAAAAAAATCAAAAGAAATATTTTTTTTTTGAAGTTCTTTTGTCAAAGGTAAAACTTCGAATTCTACTGCAGCAACAATAAGAAGAGACATAATAAAAATCCTACTCAGCTCGTCTTTGTGTTATGCCTTGGGTCGGTAGAATTTGAGAAGCTCTTAGAGCAGGGTAAAAACCAGCTAGAGAGGACATAACAACCCCTAGGCTAGCAGCACCTAAGTATACCTTCCAACTTAATTCTACTGGTAAGTAAGAGAGCATGTACACATCGGGTATATCAATGAAGGGTATATAAACTAAAACAAAAGAAATAAGAAGAGCAAGAGCTAACCCTAAGGCACCACCAAGAATACCCATGAAAGTACTTTGTTTAAAGAAAATGAGGAGAATATCTCTATTGGTTGCTCCTAAAGCTTTGAGAATTGATATGTCTTTTTGTTTTTGAATTACAAGAACGAAAATAGTAGTGAGGATATTAAAGCTCGCTACAAAAGTTACAAGGGCTACAATGAGAGCAATCATTTTACGTTCAGTGCGGATAGCTTCAAAAATAGTAGGGTTATAAGATTGCCATTCGTTAAAATCAAGAGGGATGTGTTCTTCCATTTTACTCACAAGTTTTTTGCTATTATTGGGATTATGAAGTCCTACTTCAACACCATGGACTCTACCCTCCATATCAAAAATATGCTGAGCTTCCGTTAGGCTTGTAATGAATAGCTTATTGTCGTAATGCTGAAGACCAGAATCATAAACACCTACAATTTTAAAAAGTTCTTCTCGTCCAAAAGCGTCATCTGTTTTTGAGTTGGGAACTATGAGTTTAACAGTATCGCCTAGTTTTACATCCATGAGAGCCATAAGTCCTAGACCAAGAATAGCAGGTGAGACTTCTTTTATTTGCTTAGATGCTTTAAACTCATCGATTTCAGCTTGCAGCTCATCAAGAGCAGACTCTGGGCGAATAATACCTCTTAATTTTTGAACAAAAGATCTTTCATTAGGTAAAATTCCTTTTAAGAGAACTCCATGAGAAAGAAAATCTTTTTTCGCCATTGTTTCCATGTGAATAAAAGGAGCAACACCTGTGATATGGGATCCGTAATGTTTCTTGAGTGTATTTTCGAGACTCTTGTAATCACTAATCCCTTTTGGGTAGCTCGAAACAAGAATATGAGCATTAGCTGCTAAAAAGCGTTCTCTGAGCTCTGTTTCAAAACCATCAAAAACAGAGATCACTACAATCATCACAGCGATTCCAATGCTGATACCAAGAATAGAGAGAGTGGATATCCATGAGAAAAAATGAGTCTTGCGAGAAGCTCTTAGGTATCGTTTAGCAATAAAAGTACTGAAAGACATAAGGCTTTGATACCTCCAAAGGATTGTTTTTTTCTGTAGGCCTAACTATACGCCTTAAAAAGGAAAATATTTTTAGGAAAGCCACTCGGCTGCGTCGAGAGCAAAGTAACTAAAAATAGCGTCAGCTCCAGCTCTCTTGATACAAAGAAGAGATTCAAGAATCCAATCTCTCTCATTCAAACCATTTAAGTTGCAAGCAGATTTTATCATAGCAAACTCGCCTGAGACTTGGTAAGCAAAAGTTGGTTTTGCTAAAGTATCTTTTAGCACTCTGATCACATCGCAGTAGAGCATGGCAGGTTTAACCATGATCATATCAGCTCCTTCTGCTATATCAAGGGCTGCTTCATGCAAGGCTTCTTGTAGATTACTTGGGTCCATTTGGTAGGTTTTTTTATCGATACTTTTTCCTATTTGAACTGAACCAACAGCATCTCTAAAAGGAGCGTACAGATTAGAGGCGTACTTAGCTGCATAAGAAAGGATTTTTGTGTCATAAAACCCATGAGACTCTAAAGCTTTTCGAATAGCACCGATACGTCCATCCATCATGTCTGAAGGAGCTATCACATCAGCACCAGCGTAGGCATAAGAAAGAGCTTGTTTGCATAGAATTGAAATGGTTTCATCGTTTAAAATTTTCCCTGACTCAGAAAGAAGACCATCTTGCCCATGGGGTGTGTATGGATCTAGAGCCACATCAACGACGATTCCAAGTTCTGGGACTTCTTTTTTTAAAAGTCTTAAAGCTCTTGGGATGAGAGCATTATCATCATAAGCTGATCTTGCGTCTAGGTGCTTATCTTTGTCGTTAATTCTTGGAAAAAGAGCGATGGCGGGGATGTTTTTATGAACACAAGCTTTAGCTGTTTTAATCAGAGAATTTAAACCATGACGTTTTATTCCTGGCATAGATCTGATCTCTTCTTCGCCATTTTCTGAGTCTATAAGAAAAATAGGGTAGACAAGGTCATTTCGTGTGAGGGTTGTTTCCCTGGTAAGCCGTCTTGAAAACTCGTCTGATCTATTACGTCTCATTCGTGTTGCAGGGTATTGGCTAAATATCATAAATAAAGTATCCTGAGTTTGATGATAATTTCACAATTATATTTCCTAGAGGATCCTATGTTGGGAGAGAAAAAAAATTTTTTGTCTGGAAGAACAGAGCCCCCTAGGATTGTAGGAATTGATCCTGGTTCCCAGCATTCTGGTATTGCTTATATAGTTGGAAAAAGTTTATACCCTTTTTCTCCTAAGGACTTCAAGGTAATTGATGTGTTTGCTCTTTCTTCGAAAGAAAAAGTTCCATTAAATAAGAGAGTGTATTTGTTTCATACAGCCGTGTATGAGCTTCTTTTAGAGTTTAAACCTAATTTGTGTGCTCTTGAAACTTGTTTTCTTGGGAAAAATCCTCAGTCTGCTTTGAAGTTGGGGATGGTGCGTGGGGCTATTATCAGCGCAATTTATCGGCTTAATATCCCACTTTATGAGTTGGCACCTACGAAGATTAAAAAAATAGTCACAGGAAATGGACATGCAAAAAAAGACGAAGTTGCTTTGGCTTTAAAAAGATTATTAAATTTTGATTCTACAGGTGTTTCCTATGATGCTTCAGATGCTCTTGCTATAGCACTTTCATGCGGACTTGAAGTGGGATCAGGAGAGCAACTATTTAATTAAAATTTATTTTTATAAGAAAGGGGACTGTGGATGTTGAGAGGATCTTTTATTTATTTTTTCCTATCTTGTTTTTTATTAATATCTTGTGTGCATAAAAAAGATGTTTTTTCTGCTGATGATTTTAAAAATAAGACAAAAGATAAGAAGAGAGTTCTTATTTATTACAATCAAAGTGGTGGTGCTCATGTCTCTACTACAAAAGCCATTGAGGAGTCTCTAGGTGACTCTTTTGATGTTATTACAGTTAATTTTTCCAATGTTTATTTTGACAAAGGGAGCTTTATTTCTTGGGCTTCTCGTGGAAAATATGGAACGGATTATTGGTATAATAAAATGTTAAGAGGAGATGATATTTCTCTTCTTAATTTTTTAGTGGAAAATATTGTTCCTGGTGCTCTTCAAAAAAAACATAAAAAGCTTGTTGCTCACCTTAAAAAAGATATTTCAGAAATAGATCCTGATCTCATTATATCAACTATTCCAATGGTGAATGGTTTTCTTGGGACTGTAGCCGAAGATTTGCAGAAGCCTTTTTTAATAACAGCTCTTGATGCAGATCCAACAAATTGGGCTTTTGGTTTGGAAAACTATTCTTATAATCGTTTTCTTTATGTTTCTACTATATATAGCAGCTATAGCGCACTAAAATTAAAAGCTTTTGGTTTCAAAGAAAATCAAATTTCTTCTGCACCTTATCCTATTCGTGATGCTTTTTTTCATGAATATTCAAGAGAAGTAGAAAGAAAAGAGCTTGGTATTCCTGAGGATGCTTTTGTACTTATGCTTTTAATGGGTGGAGCAGGGAGCTCAAAAATTGTTCGCTACGCTGATATTATTTCAAGAAAATTTCCAGAAATTTATGTTCTTGCCTGTGTGGGGAATAGTCTCAACTTAAAAAAGAAACTAGCTCGTTATGCACGTCTAAGAAGAGTGAAGGTAATTGGTTTTACAACGAAAATACCAGAGATTATGATATCCTCTGATGTGATTATTACAAAACCAGGTCCTACAACTATAATGGAAGCTCTCGCTTCTAAGCTTCCTATTATGATTGACGGGATTTCAAAACATATGTTTCATGAAAAAGCCCATCTGGATTTTGTTTTAAGTAATAATTTTGGTTTAGAATTTAATTCTCGCGATACTTTGCTTTCTGTTATTAGTAATCTTTCTAAAAGAGAAGTTGTTTACAAAAATATTAAAGAAAATATGAATACTTATCACCTGGGTGATTTTAGAATAGAGTTCAAAAAGTTAGTGGAAAAATTTTTATCGGATTATCTTGTTAAAAAATGAGGTTATTATGAGTGATCGAAACAAAAAAAAATTTTATTTTGTGGGAATAGGTGGTTTGGGTATGTCACCTGTTGCTCGGCTTCTAAAACAAGCTGGCTACTCTGTAACAGGTAGTGATAGTGGTATGAGTGATGCTGTAGCTCTTTCTTTGCGAGAAGAAAATATTCCTTTCATCTTGTCTTATAACAAAGAAAACATTGAATCTTCTGATGCTGATATTTTTGTGATTGGTAATAGCTTATCAAGAGGCCATGTAGAACTTGAAGCTGTTCTTGAGTCGCAGAAGCCTTACACAAGTTTTCCGCAAGTGCTTGAAGACCACTGTTTAGAAGATAAGAGACCTATTGTTATTTGTGGAACTCACGGAAAAAGCACAACCACTTCTTGGGTGAGCCATTGTTTAGAAAGTCTCAAAGAAAAACCAAGTTATATGATAGGAGCTATTCCTGCAGGCAAAAAAGGTGGAAGTTTCTATGGGAAGGGCTCTCTTTTTGTCTTAGAGGGGGATGAATATGATACAGCTTTTTTTGATAAAGGATCTAAATTTTTACACTATAAGCCTCAGTTTATTGTGTTGAATAACATAGAATTTGATCACGCAGATATTTTTAAAGATTTAGAAGCTATTTACGAAACTTTTAAAAAACTTCTTCTTCTTGTGAAAGATCCTTCTCAAATTATTGCAAATATTGATGACAAGGGTGTGAGGGAACTTTTAAAAAAAATGTCACTGTTTGATAAAGTCTATAGGGTTTCTCCTTCAGGGAAATATAGAAATGAAGCTCATTTGTTTCTTAATTCTATAAAAGAGAGCTCTTTTGGAAGAACAGTGTTTCATTATGAAAAAAAAGAAGGTTCTTTTGTAGCGGAAGTGACCCTTACAGGATCTTATAATGTTGCTAATGCTCTTCAGTGTCTTGGTCTTCTTTCTGTACTCAACGAAAAAGGTGCAATCAAAAAAGTGAGTGAGTTCCAGTTATTAGAAAGTCTTGCTTCTTTTAAAGGTGTGCAAAAACGATTAGAAAATTTAGGATCTTTCCAAGGAGCTTTGGTTTATAGGGATTTTGGTCATCACCCCACTGCTATGGCTTGCACGCTTGAAAACTTGAGGCAACTTTATCCAAAAGCTAAGATTATTGCTGGCTTTGAACCTAAGAATGCAACCTCCAGAAGAAATACTTTTTTTAAACAGTATGGGGAAGTTTTGCAATCTGCTGATCAAGTTTTTCTTTTGCGAGCCCCAGAAGATAAAAGAATTCCTGAAAATGAAAGGATGAATGTAGATGAATTGAAGAGTCTTTATTTGAAAGAGAAAGGATTTGTTCTTCCAGATAAAGAGGCTTTGAAAAACTGGTGTTCTGAAAATTTCGAAGAAGGTGATGTCAGTGTATTTTTTTCTTCCTCTAGTTTTCTTGATGTGCCTTCAGAGCTTGTCCTTACATAAATAAGAGCACACTTAAAAGCCCCAGCGTGGAAGCTCTGCTTCATAAAGACCTGTATCAATGATTCTTTGCTCGGTTCCATCTTTAGCCATGATGTAAAGGTGCTTTATTTTTTTATTATTATGCCTATCAGAGTGGAACATAATAATTCTGCCATTGGGAGACCAAGTAGGGGCTTCGTTGTTTCCAGAGTTTAGTGTTAGTCTTCTTTTGTTTGTTCCGTCTTCATTCATGATGAAAAGATCAAAACGGTTATCCGCTCTATCAAAACTAGCATAAACAATTTCTTTTGCATTAGGTGACCAGCGAGGCATAGTGTTGTACCAGCCTACATGGGTAAGTCTTTTTATATCTGTTAATTTGATATTATTCGGGATAGGTTTATCTGTTTTTTCAATTTTTGCTTTTAAAATATGAGGGTTCCCAAACTCGCTAGAAACATAAGTAAGCTGCTCTCCATCTTTAGTAAAATCGACATCGACATAAAGAGCTTTTTTTGTAGTGAGAGGAGTTCTTTTTTTGTTAATAGGATCCATTACGTAAAGGCTTGCAGCACCTGCATTACTAGCTGTGTAAATAAGATATTGCCCATCAGGAGAAAACACTCCTCCACTGTTAAGTCCGCTGAACTCTGATAGGACACTTGCCTTTGATGAATTTATATCAAGCATATAGAGATCTGGATTGTTTTTTATAAAAGAAGTGAAGAGAATGTTGTTCCCATCAGGGCTCCATGATGGAGATAGGTGAATAGCATTTCCAAAGGTGAGTTGTTTAAGATTGCTCCCTGTGACATCACAAGTGTAGACTTGTTTATTAGCGTTTTTTGTTTTTTTTCCGATGAAAACAATTTGCGTAGAAAAAACGCCTTTTGTTCCCATATAAAAAACATGAATTTCATCTAAAACTTTTTTAGCAACTTTTACAAAGTCCTCTCTTTTTTCTATAAGATATTCTTTGTAGAGAATTTCTGCGGAGCCTATAAGATCAACAGCTTTAGCTCGAACACGAATTTTTTTGTTAATCTCAAGGACGACTTCTAGATCTAGTAAAGTTTCGATTCCAAGTTGTTTAAACTCAGAGAAGCTTTTGGCTATTTGTGCCGAAGAAACATAAGCACTTTGAGGTGGGATGATTAAATTGTCATAAACTTTTTCAGAGACCTTAGAAAATACTCCTGTGAACTCAAGCAAGTCATAAACTGTATTTCTAAAAGCTTCTATTTCTGGATCATCCCCTTTAATAAAAGGGATTGCCATTTTAAGAGGTCTATAGCTTGCATCTTGCACCGTTATAGTTGGAGGAGGGTTAATGGCAGCTAACACTTGAGAAAAAAATGTGAGGAAAATAAAATAAATAGGCTTTGTGAAAAGGTTTCTCTTTAAGAACATTATAAAAAATCTCTATTAAGGTTTGAAGTGAATAGTAATAGGTCTACCTGCCCATTCTCTTGGAGGTTCTGAGAAAGGAGAAGATTTCCAAACAGTATTAATTGCTAGCTGATCAAAATGATCATTACGAGAAGAAGATACGATTCGAGCTGATAGAACTTCACCAGTTCTACTTAACGTAATTTCTAAAAGAACCTCATGACTTTTGCTTCCTATATCAAAAGCATCGGGGATTTCATAGTTTTCATGGAGGCTTTGTTGAAGAAGCGAGGCGTAGTCTTCATCCAAAGAAGAAGCTGTGCCAGAAGAAGCTGTGTTTTTCATCTTGTTCTTTTTTAAAGAAGCTAGTTGGTCTAATTTTTCTTGTAAAGCTAATTTGTCTTGGTCAGCATGTTGTTTTTCAAGACGAGCTTTTTCTCTTAGAAGTCTTTTTAGAGCTTCTTTTTTTGTCAGTTCTAGGGCCTCTTTCTTTTCTTTTTCTTCTTTTTCTTTCTTTTCTTCTGTTTCTTCCAAAGAGTGTTTAATTGCTGGGGGTGGTTTTTTTATTTCTTCTTCTTCTTTGATAATAAACTTCTCTGGAAGTTGAGGAAGCGTGTTCTTATTAACAAGAGTTTTTTCTTCTATTATCTTTGATTTTAAAGCGAGCGATTTTAGCTTGTCTGCTTCTATTGGGATATAAAGTTCAGCTGTAATAGAATTAAATTGTTTAGGAGTCTTTGAGAAATAAGAAAAAAAGCTAGAAAAAGCTAGCAGTAGATGCAACACGAGAGAAGCTGAAAGAGATTTTTTGAGAAATTTTTTCTCTAGGGTATCTTGTGACTTTTCGTTTTCTATCATGATCTACTTAACCAAAGATGTTTGTTGAGTGAGAAGAGATATTTTCTTGATTCCAGCTAAGTGCGCTTCATTCATAGCATTCGTTACACTCTCATATTTCAAGTTTCTGTCCGCTTGTATATAGAGCACCTTTGATTGTCTTATATCAAAAATTGCTTTTAGTTTTTCTCTAACAGAAGCAGCGTCTACTCTTTGTTTTCCCAAGTAGTAACGCCCCTTATCGTCTAGGGTTAAAATCACTTGAGCTTCTTCTGTGAGGGTTTCTTTTGTCACAGTTTCGGGAAGATTAACTTTAATTGTTGAAAGAGAAAGTGGCGCTGTGATCATAAAGATAATAAGCAAAACAAGTACTACATCCACAAGAGGTACGATATTGATATCAGCATCGAGTTCTTGGCCTTCATCTGAAGATTCGTGTTGTTGTTGGTATATTTTCAAGGAAGTTCACCTTTTTATGATTTAGGGCTGTTATGAGTCACAATGTATCTTTCAACGATCGATAGAAAATCTCCAGAAAAGTTTTCTATTTCTGAGAAAAGTTTTCTGATTTTGTGGTTTGCCAAACTGTATCCGATAGCACTTGGGATAGCAGCTCCTAATCCAAAGGCTGTTGCTATAAGAGCTTCCGAAAGACCAGGGGCTACTGAACTCAGAGAAGCGCTTCCTGTGAGAGCGATCGATTGAAACGAGTTCATAATACCCCAAACAGTTCCAAGAAGTCCAATGAAGGGAGCAGTAGATGCTGTGATAGCGAGAAGGGGTAGGTAGGTTTCTAACTTCTTCCGCTCTGTTCTTTTTGCATTTTGTAAGGACCGACCAAGGTGGCTCATTGTGACAGCGATCATAGTTTCTAATTGAAGATTTTTTTGATCTAAATAGTTACTTCTCTCAAAGCTTTGATAACTGGTTCTGAAAATTTCTTTAGCTGGGCTGTACGGCTCGCGGCTTGAACTTGATTCTAGTTCTTTCAAAGATTTTGATTTCCAAAAAAGCCTAATAAAATCACTGTTAGATTTTCTTAGTTTATCTAGATAAAGAAGTTTAGCGATACAAATTCCCCAACAAAGAATTGATAAGACTACTAGTATGAGGAGCACACTTGAAACAACCCAGTCAGAATTGTTGAGATAGCTAAAAATTGACCTAGTGTGTAAACTAGTTTCTTCGATAGGGTTTTCTTGTTTGGCTTCTATTTCTGATGTTGTTTTTGAGTCTAAGCCATCTGCTAAAACCATTTGATTTAGATTAATGAAAAGAGAAAAAACTGTAAGAAACTTTATTATAACAAGAAGGTAACAATTATATTTTTTCATAAGGATCCTTTAGATTCACTTGGAATATTTCCTTTTAACTCTACTTCAGGATAGCTTTTGAAGCAATCTAGAAAAGTCAAAAGACGGACTATTTCTATGGTTTTATGAGTTTTTAGTTTGCTTCTTAAAAATGAAAGAAAAGTTCAGCGCTGAAGGAGAACGAAGAATGTTTTCTCGAGGGAAAACTTTTTTTATTTCCGTTCTGCCAAAGGGCGATAGTTTGTGAGAACTTCACCTTCATAAATTTGACGAGGGCGACCAATTTTGTTTCCTCCTTGGTCATGCATTTCTTTCCAATGAGCAATCCATCCTGGAAGACGACCAAGAGCGAACATGACAGTGTACATATTCATAGGAATTCCCATAGCTTGGTAGATCACGCCAGAATAAAAATCAACATTTGGATAGAGTTTCTTTTCAACAAAATAGGAATCCTCAAGCGCAGCTTCTTCTAGTCTTTTTGCAATCTCTAAAAGCGGGTCCTTTATCTTCAGCTTCGACAAAATTTTGTCACAATGTTTTTTTATAATCTTTGCTCTTGGGTCATAGTTTTTATAAACACGGTGACCAAAACCCATCAGGCGGAAGGGGTTCTCTTTGTCCTTAGCTGCTTTTACAGCAGCGGCAACATCTCCGCCGTTGTTGTGAATTTGACGTAACATTTCCATAACAGCCTGATTAGCTCCTCCATGAAGGGGGCCCCAAAGAGCGCTAATACCAGCAGAGATAGAAGCAAAAAGGTTTGCCAGAGAAGAACCAACAAGTCTCACTGTAGAAGTAGAGCAGTTTTGTTCATGATCAGCGTGAAGGATGAGGAGCATTTCAAGAGCTCCTACTATGTCTTCATCGATCTCATACTTCTCTGAAGGGACAGCAAACATCATGGACAAGAAGTTAGCGCAAAATCCAAGAGAATTGTTTGGATAAATTACTGGTTGTCCAATAGATTTTTTATAAGAGTAAGCAGCAATGGTTCGAAGTTTTGACAGGGCTCTTGGAATAAGCTGATCAACTTGGGCTGGGTCTGTTGGGTTTAAAGAGTCTGGATAGTAAGCTGACAGAGAACAGACCATAGAGGCTAAAATAGCCATAGGATGGGCTGTCGACGGGTAGCCATCATAAAATCTTAGCATGTCTTCATGGATGAGCGAGTGATGAGAAAGTGTGCGAGAAAAGTTTTCTAACTCAATTTTGTTTGGAAGGTTTCCATAAATAAGGAGGTAACTTGTTTCAACAAAATTTGATTGTTCTGCTAGTTGTTCAATAGGGATTCCGCGATAGCGAAGAATGCCTTTTTCTCCATCAATGTAAGTGATTTTACTGGTGCAAGAACCGGTATTCCCATAACCATGATCGAGGGTGATGTAACCTGTCTCGGCACGAAGTTGACTGATGTCGATAGCTTTTTCGTTTTCCGATCCGACGAGGACAGGCAAAGAGTAAGACTTGCCTTCAAGATGGAGCTCAGCGTGCTTTAGCATAATAACTTATCTCCTTGAGGAAACAGAATAAATTAAGATTTGACTCTATTACATTTAGGTATGAGAAGCAAATGGATGATGACACGGAATTCTTCTTGTAAAAAAGAGGTGTGCTTGTCCCTTCTCCTACGGTAAACTACTTCTCATTTTATATAATTTTTTAGTTATATTCCTCCAGAGCCTTCTGATTTTATGAGAAAGTAGGTTGATTTATGAGTTTGAGAAAGAAGAAGCTTTTTGTCATAGATGCTATGGCTATGGTTTTCAGAAATTATTACGCTTTTAGCCAAAGGCCTCTTACCACCCAGGATGGCTTCCCAACCTCAGCTTTATATGGCTCAGCTGCTTTTATGATGCGCCTTGTGGAAAAAGAAAAGCCAGATTATTTGGTGGTAGCGAGTGATACAAAAAAAACAACTTTTCGTCACGAGCTCTATAGCGCTTACAAAGCTAACAGAAAAGAAATGCCAGAAGACCTTGCTACTCAAATAGAACCTTTTTTTGAGATGTTAGAAAATATGGGGTGCACTCTCCTCAAAAAAGAAGGTGTTGAAGCAGATGATATTATCGCTTCTTTAGTTCAGAAATTTGCAAATGAAGATACGCATGTTTATATCGTTTCAGGTGATAAAGATTTTTTACAACTGATAGGAGAGCATGTCTCGCTTTATAGTCCAAAAAAAGGTGGGTTAGTTGAAATTCTTGGGGCTAAAGAAGTTTTTGAAAAGTTTGGCTGCAATCCTCAGCAAGTAGTCGATTTTCTAGCTCTCACAGGCGATTCTGCTGACAATGTTCCTGGTGTTCCGGGTATTGGTTTGAAAGGAGCTGCAAAACTTCTTGAAACTTTTGGTAATTTAGATGGAATATTCTCAGGCCTTCATAAAATTAAGAATAAAAAGCAGCAAATAGCTTTGAGTGAAAATAAAGAGTTGGCTTTTTTATCACAAAAACTTGTGACCTTAAAAGTTGATGTAGAAACCGTTGAAAATCTTGAGGCTCTGAAGTTTTCAGAGGAGTCTTTTGCGTTCAATGAAAAATTAGACAAATTTTTTAAGCGTTACGAGCTCACTTCTCTTACAAATCGTATGACAGTGAGTAGAAAAGAAATAGAAGCCAAAAAAATAGTCGCAAAAAAAGAAGAGGTTTTATTACCTATTTCTTTTGAAGAGGAAAAAACAAAAGTTGAGCCTTCTTCCACAAAAAATTCTCTTGTGACTTCTTTGTTTGAGTTTGAAAGATTAAAAATAAAATTGCAAAAAGAAACAGTATTTTCTTTTGATACAGAAACAACAGGACTTGATGTTTCGCTAGACAAACCAATTGGAGTTAGTTTTTCTTTTCTAGACGAATCTAGTTTTTATATGCCTCTTAGAAAAGATTTTTTAGAAGAAGATTTGGATGAAGAAGTAATCCTTTCTTTTTTGAAAAAAATTTTTTCTGACGAAAGAAAACTTAAAATTGCCCACAATATTAAGTTCGACAGAGAGATGCTAGGCAATATAGGAGTTAGAGTAAGCTCTCCTATTGAGGACACTATGCTTATGTCTTTTACTTTAGATCCCACAAGGTCTCATAGTCTTGATAATTTGAGCAAAAATATTCTTGGGATTACAAAAATTCCAATAAAAGAACTTTTAAAAAAAGCGAAAACAAAGAAAATGGAAGAAGTCCCACTTGCATCTTTGGTAGAATATGCTTGTGAAGATAGTCTTTGTTGTTTGCAACTCTATAAAATTTTTGAAAAGCAATTAAAACAAGAAGGCATTTTTAATCTTTATCGAGATATAGAGCTTCCTTTTTCTTCTGTCCTCGGTGCTATGGAAAGAAAAGGAATTCTCTTAGACACGGAACCCCTTAAAAAATTAGGGATTTATCTAAAAGAATCTACTGAGAAACTTGAAAAAGAGATTCATGAACTTGCAGGAGAAATTTTTAATATTTCTTCTCCAAAGCAGCTTCAAGTCATTCTTTATGAAAAGTTAAAAATTCCTGAAAAACTCGGCGTTAAAAAAATAAAAAAAACTAAAACAGGTCTATCTACTGATGTAAGCGTGCTCGAAACTCTCGAGGAAGAAGAGATCGTTAAAAAACTTTTAGAGTTTCGCTCTCTCACAAAGCTTCTTTCAACGTATGTGGATGCTTTGCCAAAACAAGTCTCACCTGTAACAGGTAGGGTTCATACTTCTTTTCATCAGACAGGAACAGGAACGGGTCGTTTAAGTTCAAGTGATCCGAATTTACAAAATATTCCTATTCGTACTATCTATGGAAACAAAGTCAGAGAAGCCTTTATCGCAAAAAAAGATTTTCTCTTTATTTCAGCTGACTACTCTCAAGTTGAGCTCAGAATAATGGCACATTTTGCAAGAGAAGAAGTTCTAAAAGAAGCATTTTGTGAGAAAAAAGATATTCATAGAATCACAGCCGCAAAAGTCTTTGGAATTGAAGAAAACGAAGTCACAAGTGAGCAAAGATCTCAAGCCAAAGCTATTAACTTTGGTATTCTCTACGGAATGGGGCCAAAAAAACTATCGCAAACTACAGGATTTTCTTTTAATGAGGCTAGGAAATTTATAGAATCGTACTTTGCAACTTTCCCTAAGGTGAAGGCTCTGATTTCTTCTCTAGAAGAGCAAGCTGAAAGACTTGGGTATGCTTCTACTCTTTCAGGGCGTAGACGACTTCTTCCAGGTTTAAAAAGTTCTCAAGCAAAAGAACAAGCTTTAGCGCGAAACATGTCGATTAACACTCCCATCCAAGGAAGTGCTGCTGATCTTATAAAAATAGCGATGCTAAATCTGCATAAAAAATTAGAAAATGGAAGACTTCGTTGTGATCTTTTACTACAAATCCATGATGAACTTGTATTTGAGTGTCATAAAGACGATGAATTAGCAGCGCGAGAGCTTATTCGAGAAGAAATGGAAGGAGCTTGGAAACTTTTTGTGCCCATAGAAGTTTCTATAGCAAGTGGAAAAAATTGGGCAGAGGCTCACGGTTAAAATGAAAAATGAAGAAACAGAATTTCTTGGTCAAATGCCCCTTATGTCTCATCTTACAGAGTTAAGAAGAAGGCTTATCAAAAGTTTTTTAGCAATCCTAGTTAGTTTTGCAGTGGCTTTTTTCTTTTCTGAAGAGATTATTAATTATCTGAAAATTCCTTTATTAGCAGAGTTGCCAGAAGGTTCTAAGAATCTTTATTTCACAGGTCTTATTGATGTTTTTATGGTTTCTATTAAAGCTTCTTTTCTTGTGGCTTTTTTAGCAGCTTCTCCAGTGTGCTTCTATCAGTTTTGGTGTTTTTTAGCGCCGGCTCTCTATGAAAAAGAAAAAAAATATGTGAAGCCTTTTATTTGCGCTTCTATTCTTCTTTTCTTTACAGGAATTTTATTTTGTTATTACTATATTATTCCTCTTACGTTAGAGTTTTTTTTGAAGATGGGTCTTGAAGTTGGTGTTCCTATGATCACCATTAATGATTATTTTTCTCTGTTACTTGTTATGATACTAGCGTTTGGAGTTATTTTTGAGCTTCCTGTTATTTTGCTGTTACTTGGATTTCTGAATATTGTAGATTATGTTATGCTCGCAAAGTACAGAAAAATTGTTATTATTTTAAGTTTAGTGGTTGGAGCTATCATGACTCCTCCTGATCCTATTTCTCAAGTGGCTTTAGCGATTCCTCTTTATTCAATGTATGAAATATCAATTGTGCTGTTAAGAATTTTTCATAGGAAAAAGTCTCTAGAACCTTCTTAAGGGAAATGGTATGGTTTCTTTTCTCGTAAAAGCTCCATTTTTTTTCTTTGTTATTTGTTCTTCAATTTTTATATTTTCCTCTGAAAAAGAATCGATATCTAATAAACCTCTAGTTACTTCTTACTGGGAATTTCAAAATTCAGCTCTTTATTATAGACTTTCTTCGAAGGAAGAGGGTGAAATAATTTCTCATATAGGATTACAAACCGGGTTATCTTATGTGAAGATATTTTCTTTTTTTTCTTTGAATATAGATTTTTTTCTTCTTCTTGGCCCTTACACTGAGCTAAAAATAAAAAATCAAGAAATTCCTCTAAATTTCTTAGGCTTTGGAGGACGTATTGGACTTATAAGAGAACTTGATTTTGTTCCTTGGATGAGGAATTTTTCTTTAGCTTCTAGTATTAAGTTGGAGGAAATGAAGTCTTATTTTTCTGAAGAAAAAACTCTTGAGCTTGAAAAAAAAACAAACATTCTAAAAGCTGGAGAACTAAGAGATTATTACTTAAAGATCAGATCTCTTAGTTTTGATTTATTTCTTATTTATCATTTTGCTAAATCTTTTCAAAGAATTCTAAAAGAAAATCAAGAGACAAAAAAATATGGACATTCAATTTCTCTTGGTGTTTCATTTCCTTTTTATAGCAGTTGGAAAAAAAGATATCAGGAAGTGATGAGTTCTTCTTCCTCTCAGGGTAAGGATCATTCTGAAAAAGGCAGAGGTTTTAGTTTAGCTTTTTCGTATCACTTAGCTTTTATGTAAAGACCTGGTTTAAACTCATCAGGGATGACGTCAGGGTTTAATGATGTTTCTCCTAATTTAAAGTTATTTTCTTGAAGTAGAATTTTACGGTAAATAGTTGTTCCAGTTTGATACTGAGAGCAGTCATCCACTTCGATTCCTGTGACAAGTTTTTCTTCATCAAGTTTCCAGTCGCTTATGTCGCAAACTGTTCTTTCATTGTAAACACTCACTGTATCTTGATGAGCTAGTTTAAGGCTAGCTTTTTGTATGTTTAAAACGAGAATAAATGCAACTGCGTTTTCAAGATTTTCTTTATTTTTAATTTCATAAGAAGCTTCTATTGTGTGTGTGTAGCTCAGTGTTCCTTGGCAATCATTTTTTGTTAGATAGTATTCTTTTTGGCGTTTATAGTGACCATCTTTTTCAAAGCTATAAGTTTGTTTGAGTTGGCCATCAATACAACGAGACCATTCACCATGAAGAGTTTGGTAACTAAAACCGCTGTTTTTTGAGAGATGAAAAACAGCAAAGATAAAGAGGCCAAGACACAAACTGATAAGGATTGTTATTATACTTTTTTTCATAAAAAGTGCCTTAAGTAATGTTACTAAGATTCGCCCCTATAAAGAGGATAGAAGATCTAAGAAAAGAGGGCAAGAAGGAAGATTGGTTAGTAGTCTTTTATTCGCAAAAGATTTTGATATTGTCTTTTTCAGATTCTATATCCACATGAAAATCTTTTAGAGTTTCTAGAAATAAGTCTACACTCTGTTGATTTTGTAACATTTCCATGTTGAAAGGAACGCCCTTGTCTTTTAAATTTTGATTAATTTTTTCTTGGAGAGAAGAGGGTATAAATGTAGCTAATTTCACCCCTGCTTTTAATAAGCCTAATGGGATACGAATATTAACTTTTTCAGGAGGTGTTTTCCCAAGAGACTCTACTTTGACGACAAGGTACTTAGGTATATTATTGGTTTGATTGTTTTTTTCTAGAATCGTTGGTAGATGATTTGACATAATTTTTAAAATCCCCAAAAATAAAGTTGTTTTCTAAAGCAAGAATATTTTTTTTCTTTTCTACTCCCCCTGCATATCCACCTGGGGCTCCAGAAGAAGAAATAACACGATGACAAGGCACTAGAACAGCAAAGATATTAGAAGCGTTGGCAAGAGCTACAGCTCTATAAGCTTTTTCATTGCCTGCTCTTTTAGCTAAGGTTTTGTAAGAGATTGTTTCTCCATAAGGAATTTTTTTGAGCTCTTTCCAAACTTTTTTTTGAAAATTTGTTCCAAATGAATTGTTGAAAGGAACTGTGAACTGTTGTCTGCTTCCTTCAAAATATTCTCGTAATTCTTTTTCTAGTTCTAGAAGAAGAGGAAGATTTTTTCCTTCTTGAATTTTCCAAGAAGTTCTTTTTTCTAGAGCACTGATTTTTTCTTCCAACTTTTTTCTTGTTGTGAATTCCAGAAGTTTTAATTCTGCTTCTGATGCAATTGCTATCATTTCTCCAAATTTTGTGCTGATAATTTTTTTGTAGAAAAGATTATTTTCAATTTTCATGAGTTTATTTCTTCTAGTTCTCTTAGTTTTTTATAATCATGAGGAAAAAGTGCAGGTTCTGACTTGAAGTGACGATAAGGCCCATCTTCTTTGAAATTTGAGACTCTCGAAGAGTAGATATCTGCATGTTTTGCTATTTGCTTTGCAATGAGACTTCTTGAGTTTTCTACGCGCATAAGAAATCCCCAAGGAGAATTAACATGGTCCTTTAAAATTTTTGTAAAATAAGCAACTTTTTCGTTTGACACCTTCAGATCTTTTTCTAATTCCTCAATTTTTTTAGTTAAGCTCTCTAAGGACTCTTTAGGTTTATCTTTATGAGGGTTTTTGAGATGAAGTCTTTTTAGTTTGTAGTGAGAAATTTTTTCTTCGAGTTTATTTTGTTTTTCTTTTTCGAGTGCAATAGTGATGCGTTCACTCTTGTATTTTTCCAAGTCACTCATTTCTTGTTCAAGCTCTCTTAAGACTAGTGCTGTGTGCCAACGTCTAGATTTTTTAGCAATATTAATATCACTATAAATGTGATCTCCTACATAAAGAATTTCACGACCTGAAACATTAAAGAAATTCTCCACATCTAGGGCACAACCTCCGTGGTAAACAGAGTTTTCTTTTAGTTTTCCGTAGTGAGGTTTTAAATGGTTTTCTTCAGTGTTTACTGAGAAAATTTTTTGAGCATTACCGAAAAAACTTGGTTTATCAGCAGCTACAATCACAAGATCAAAAAGATTTCTCCAACCCATTCCTTCTTCTAAAAAAGGATCAAGAGCGTACTTCATCATTTTGTCTGTGTAAGACCAGTCTGAATTTGTAGCTAAAAAAATTTTTTTCCCAGAGTTTTTTTGATCGAGTAATGTTTCTGCTAGTTTTGAGTCAAGGTCTACAAACTTCTTAGGATGACTTGTGATGTCATCTTTCAGTCTGCCTTCTAGGTGAGCAAGGTTTTGAGCCTTGAACAGTGCTTCAAAAATACTTCGATAACTTAAGGCTTCTTTAAACTTTCTAGCGTCAAGTTCATCGACGAGTTGAGCGTAGAGGCACCCTGTTGAAATAGAAAAAAGTGTGTTGAGAAACTCATAGTAGGGGTCACCAAGGTCGACAAGTGTTGAGCCGTATAGTGTTTCCACATCTTCTTTAGAAAGCTCTCTTGTTCCATGGCTTGCTAAATTTACACAGCCAAATTCATCAACTTTAAGAATATTTCCTCGTTTAAGGTCGAGTACAAGTCCACGTTTTGTGAGCTCAGGTTTGAATTTTAAGTGCGTGAGAGGCCAACCTTCTTGGATTAAGCGATCGAGAGTGTGTTCGTAAGCTTTTTCTTCCCACTGGGTCACGTGATAATGAATAAGAGTGTAGTCCATGTCGTAGCCGATGACTTTAATTTGTTTCAAGTCAAGATCTCGGTTTGCAAAAAAAGAGAAATGAGATTTTTGATTCATAACAGGCAATCTTTTCTGTAAGAGGGTTCTTTTTTATGTGGAACTGATCATCTGGGATAGTAACTTTAGCATGTATTCTTTGTCGAGAACAACAACGCTTGGTTCTTCTCCGTTTTTCTCTATAAAACCTTGTAGGTTAAATTTTAGAGCCCAAATAAGTTCGTTCGCAGAAATTTGTTCTTTTATAGCGAAGAAGCTTTTTTTTTCTTCAAGGTTTACACCTAGTCTTTTTGCTTCAATCATGACATTCAGGATCGGAAAGCTTCTTAAGTGAAAACGACCTGAAAGTCCTTTGTCATTTGGGAAAAATTCTTCTTTTTCACTTTCTGTATAAGAAAACGGCTCACTCATGAGACGAAGAAGATTTCCGTCTTTTGTTTTTCCTTCTAAGTAGACACTTCCGCTTTCTTTGGTAGCAAAGGTTTTTTTCAGATCTTCGCTTGAAACTTCTTTCACAAAAGTAGCTTGTTTTATCATTGGCTCTAAAGCTTCAAAGAGTGGTTCTATTCTTTTTTCTTTGCGATAAACTTTGAAAAGAGTAATCCCGTAAAGTTCTGCTATTTTTTTACTGAGAAGATTAAAATCTTCAACTCTTCTTTTGAAAAAATCTTTTTCAAATCCTTTATGATCAATATAGACAAATTTAATCTGGGCACTAGCTATGTGTTTCATGCAATTAGGACAAGGAGGATCTGTTATGGCGATAAAAGCCTCTTCCCAGCCACCTGTTTGAGCCATAATAGCGATGAGCTCAGCGTGAACGTAGCCTGAGTTTTTTCCAAAGCGTTTTTTTTCAGTCACAAAGGGTTCAAGAATTTTTGGGTAGTTGTTACTTTTTGTTATGGAAAATGGAGCTTTATCATGATTGATGCCAAAGAAACAGGCTGCAATTTTATTACTTGCATGCGGGCTTTCTTTGACTGTGTTAACAGCTTCTTGCATGGACTTAAAAACAAGCTCTTCTCTCGCATAGTTGTTTTTTTTCACTGAGGTGTATCTTCCTTCAAGCTTTTAGTTTGTCTCCTAGAATCTTCTTTTTGAGAAGAGAGTAAGGGACTACTAGGATTCGCATAAATCATAAGAAAAAAAAATGTTTTTCCTCTGAAAGGGTTCTTTGTTAAAGATTTTCCATTCTGTTCGGGTCTTTTCTCAAGAAGAATAAGATTTATTTTAAGGCTATGATTTTATGAGGAATTTGAATTGATCAAGTTGATTGAAATCTACTGTTATTTCTTCATCAAGAGGAAGGTTGACACATTTTGAAACCCCACCAGAGGCTACAATTTGACCAGCTTTTAAAGGAATTTTTTGTTCTAAGGCGAGAAAAAGAAAACCTCTTAGAGCTTCAAGAGGGCCTTCTATAATTTGGGACAAACTGCCTTGGGCCAGAAGAGTTGATTTTGTTTTCATGTAAACATCACAGGATAGGTTTTTTATCAAATTTTCTCGCCATGGAAGTTCATTGCCAAGAATCAAAGCTCCAGAAGCACAATAATCTGCAATGAGAACTTTAAGACCAGCTTCTGGAAGTGGGAAAGCAGACCAAGGTAACTCAACAGAAGCGTAAAGGCTTTGGATTGTGTTAAAAAAAACTTTGTCATTTTTAAGTTTTTCACTTGTCAGGGTGTTCACAGCTGAGGAAAGTTTAAAACTGAGTTCAAGTTCTCCTTTTGGCTCTCTAAATTTAGGATCTAGCTTGATAGATTCAGAGTAAGAGTAAATGGAAGAAGCAAAGATAGGTCCATAAAAAAGAGATGCAGTTTGAAAAGTGTCTCGGGTACTTTTAGTTGTACCTCCTAGCTTCCATGCTGAGATGGGTTCTCTTGTTGTTAAAATGTTTTTATGCTGTATTTGATAAGCTTCTGTTACGCTTTCTGGGCTTAAGAACTCTTTAACAGGATCAGCTTTTTGTCTTAGTTGCAAAAAATAATGAGGGAGTTTATCCATTTCTTGTCTCCTTTTTTTTAAGTTTTCCCATGGCTTTTTAAGCAATTGCTACTGCTGCAGCTTGGAAATGACGTTGGCAATTTTTATTTATTGTTAAACTAAAATCTTTTATAAAGTATTTATATTGAGAAAATCCGTATTTTTTTCGATCTATTAAAAAATTACAAAAATCTTTGTCATTATTCAATAAGAGGGTACTAATAAATTCTTTTTTCTTCATAAGACCAGTCTCAATATCATCATCTTCCAAGCTAGATAAATTCCATATCTTTAATGGGGTTTTCATAAGTTTTTTAAACGCTTTTTGGCTTATTTTTTCGATATCGTCTCCTAGCTCTTTTAAAATAGGATCGATAAACTCTAGGAAAACTTCTGAGACTTTTCTGCCGTATCTAGGGTTTTTTTGTGAATTATCTTCTTCAGAATATTTTCTATCCCAATGAATTAACGCTTTAATATCTTCGATATCAGGAATTAGACGAGGATCAAAATTATCAGAATTTTTCTTTAGATTTAAAAAGAAAGATTCTAGTAATTCTCTGCCTTCTTCATCTTTAGCTGCTTCTTTTGGAGTTTTTTTTCCTAGAAATTCCAAAGAAGAATTTGCCCATTCTTGCCAATGTAGATTCATGAATTGTGCTGTGTTAGGTTTTTCATCAGGAGACTGAGTTAATATAAACTGGGTGTCTAGTGATAATCTTCCATGAATAGATGATGAATTTAAATGAAAATCTAAAGATTCAATCACTTTGGTTTTGTAGGTTAAAAAAGATCCGTAATTTTCTAGTAGTATTGATTTGATGGTCTTTGCGCGATTATTAGAATTTACATAAACAACTAATTCGCCTTCTGTTAATTCTAGCTCTCCGAGCAGAGTATTATTCCAAGTTTTGTGTTTTTCATTTCCCCACCTAAGCCATGGAATATGAGCTTCGATAACTGATTCTTCCTCATCAAATTCACCAGCAAACCAAAGCTCTTTTTTATTAACTCCAATAGCTAAATGTTTTAGTTTCTCAAAAGCTTCTGTGATACTGATCTTTAAGTCAAAATAGAGGGTTTGTGGAAGGAATATATTTCCATTTGTATTAGTAAGATGTGAGTTTTCTTGATTGAGAAGATCATTTC
>JACCDV010369604.1_pt1 | contig 41040 bp, 40 predicted proteins | sample 7446131 | NCBI WGS metagenome assembly JACCDV01 (sample SAMN15323448, study PRJNA562643) | freshwater metagenome | isolation source: river surface water | place: USA:Blue River Watershed | collected 2017-08-17
GTAGATTCAAACTGCGTAACGGCCATGTGCATCTCTTTCTCGCCATACATGTAGCGGGAGCGGTAAAAGCCGCGCATTTTGTCATTCAAAATTCCCGCAAAAGAAATCTGAAGCTTGCCTTTCCCTTTCGGTATCAGTTCCTTGAACGTGAAGGTAGCAGTTTCTTCTTTGTCGTTATAGCTGATGGTTGGTGTGAGGGCAGTTTTTCCTGACACGTACTTTGCAGAAAGAATTTCTATCTCCGCGCTGTGGAGCACTATCGAATTCGTTCGTTTTGGGACAGTAACGGAAATCACTTCGTCGCCCGTGAAGGTAAAAGCGTCCAAATCAGGCTTGATGCTGATGGTGTAGTGAGTGGGAATGGCAGATTTCGGAAGTCGCGCACTTTTCTTTTTTTTCGACGGAGTTTTTTTCTTCATAGGTTTATTATTCTAGCATTTGTGGTATTTTTGCGCTTTTTTCTGGTTTAGTAAGAGCAAAAATAGTATATTTCAAATTGATGAAAAGATATGAACTTTTGACTTCTACGGCAGTAGTCACCAGCGAACGATTTCGTCTGTATGACAAAATTCGTGTTCACCTCATCACTCCCCCAAACGTTGCCTTGGTAGGTCTGCTGACCCCAGACGATAGCGGTGTCGGACTCAATAGAAAAGTTTCTGTCCCGCGAGACAATGTCAGGCACATTGAACTCATTGCTCCTTCGACGGACAGGCTCTAGTACCTATTTCTTGCGCTTTATATCAAGCGATAGTTCGTTCAACTGTTTCGTTGAAAGCTCTTTCGGTGCCTTCATGACTGCAGTTTGTCCACCTCTCGTCATCGGGAATGCCTGCACTTCGCGAAGTTGCGTTTCGCCACTCAAAGTCATTGCCATTCTTTCAACACCAAAGGCGATGCCGCCGTGTGGAGGTGCGCCGAATTTAAACGCTTCAAGCATATGCCCAACTTTTTCTTCTGCTTCTTCATCAGAATTGCCCATGACGCGGTAGGTAGCTTTCAAAAGTTCAGGGTCATGAGCGCGGATAGAACCACCTGCAGCTTCAAATCCGTTGCAGACCAAGTCGTATTGCGTGGTAAGGATGTCGCCGATATTTTCTCCCTTCTTGAGCCATTCGATATGTTCAGGAATCGGAACTGAGAACGGGTTATGGGTGAATGTCCATCCGCCCTCATCGGTCTTTTCAAAGAATGGGAAATTAACGACCCATGCGAATGCCAAAACGCCGTTTGCCTTGTCTTCTTCAGTGCGGAGGTCGAATTTATCTGCTCCGTATTTTTCCATCGCGTCTTTGTAACTGATTCGAGGAAATGGTTTCTCTTTGATTTTCTTGCCAAGTTTTTCAACCGCGTAAATTGTTGCCGCCTCTACGGTTTGCATGACGTCCTCCATAGTAACGAACGACATTTCGAGGTCGATTTGTGTAAACTCGAAGCCGCGGTCGGCACGGAGGTCTTCGTCACGAATAGCGCGTGCTATTTGGAAGTAGCGCTCAAAACCGCCGACCATCAGAAGTTGTTTGTACTGCTGTGGTGATTGCGGAAGCGCGTAGAACTTTCCGGGGTGTAGGCGTGATGGGACGACGAAGTCGCGAGAACCCTCGGGAGTTGATTCCGTAAGCATCGGTGTTTCTATTTCAACAAAATCTTCTTTGAAAAGTGCTTCACGGATATTTTGTATGAACGCAGAACGGGTACGGATGTTGTTCTGCATGCGCTCAGAGCGGAGGTCGAGGTAGCGATACTTGAGGCGCGCGTCTTCGTCGATGCCTGAAGTGTCGCCGGTAATATCAAATGGAGGGGTTTCAGAACGGCTGATGACAGTGATGTTCGTTATTGAAAGTTCAATGTCGCCATTCTGCTGGTTTGCGTTTATGTTCTTTTCAGGTCGTTTTACAACGGTGCCCGTGGCTTCAATGCACCATTCGACGCGGATTTCCTTGATTGCCTCATCTGGGGCGAGAACGACGCACTGCACCTTCCCGCTTCTGTCGCGGAGGTTCATAAATGACATTTTTGATTGGTGACGGACGACATCCACCCATCCCTTAACAGTGACGGTGGCATCTATGTGGTTCTTGAGGTCGCGAATCAGTGTTCTTTCCATGCGTTATAAAATACCACAAATCGGGCTAAACGGGCTCTCAGCCACTGCCGTTGCTTCTGCGCATGTCTACTCTGAGCTATTTCATTCGATCAACACTATTCATTCTACCTTTCGTACGAAAGGTAGAATGAATACTAGATGAAATGGAAGTCAGTGGTGTGCATTGGTTAGCGCTACAAATCGTATGTGTCGAGGCTAAATAGAAAGGCCGATTTTCTCGCGGACGACTTTCATTTTGCTTTCTGCCTGCGCGCGGGCTTTTTCGTTCCCTTCTTTGAGGATTGCGTCCACTGCATCTCGGTCGTTTGCGTAGCGGTTCCGGCGCTCGCGCATGGGGGCGATGAACGCTTCCAAATCTTCAATCAGCGCTTCTTTCAGTATTTTATACTTTCCTAGGTTTCTATCATATATGATAGAAAGTTCTTGTTCTGATTTCAGCAGACGGTGCATGGCGTACACATTTGCTGGTCGTTCGCCCGATGAATCAGTCACAATGCCCATCACTGCTTTTGCAATTTCATCTTTTGTTCCGAAAAGCGGAATGGTGTTACCGTAACTCTTGCTCATTTTTTGTCCGTCTGTTCCGGGCACTGTGGCAACGTCTTCAAGGAATATCCCTTTCGGGTCTTTAAATACTTCTCCGAACGCGTTGTTAAACTTTGCTGCTGCTTCGCGCGCGTATTCGATGTGTTGCGCTTGGTCTTTTCCTACTGGAACTAAATCGGTGTCGTACAACAGGATGTCCGCAGCCATAAGCATCGGATAGTTAAAGAGGCCAGCGTTCGCCTCAAGTCCTTTTGCCACCTTGTCCTTATATGCGTGCGACTGTTGGAGAAATGGAACGGTAACCAAACATTCAAATATCCATGCGAGTTCAGTGTGTTCCTGAATTTGCGACTGGCGGAAAATGACTGCCTGTTTCGGGTCGAGCCCTGCGCCCAGGTAATCCAAAACAACATCCAAAGTGTTCTTCTTCAGTTCTGCAGGGTTCTTGAGGCTCGTCAGGGCGTGGTAGTCCGCTACCATCAGCATGCTCTCAAACTCGCTGTGGCGGTCTATAAAGGGCTTCAAAGCCCCGAAATAGTTTCCGATATGCAGTTGCCCCGAGGGTTGTAGGCCAGTTAAGAGGCGTTTCTTCCGTTCACTCATATTTAATAATATAGCATTATCACTTTAATGCGACGACGCAAAAATAAAAAGAATCATGAAGACGGCTAAAAAAATAGGAATCATTAAGAATATTGCAAGAGTATATCTGAGGGCTTGCAACGGTCTCAAAATCGTGGGGTTACTCGGTTGTTGAAATAAAATAATCCCAACCGTTTGTTTTATGTCAGTCCACGTAAGCTTGTAAGCTTCTAGAGGATTCGCCCGATACGCATCGTTAATATCTTTTTGCGAATGCATCGGCCACTTCATTTCTGATTGTAGAAAAGCCTTACGTAATTGATTCCAGTATCGAATAGTCATAAACATTAGCAACGCGGAAATAAATGAACCAAAGAGCAACAGGACGTAATCCAAGTATTGATTAATGTTGTCCATACAGAGATTGTAACTCCTAGCACGGAGTCAATTATTGACAAGTCCTCTGTTTGTGTGTATTGTATCAAAGTAACTTAAATCTCTTGGTTTTTCTTTTTTAGGCATTGACCCTAGAATCGCCAAAGCCCCACAGCAGCCCTCTGCTACACAGGCTTTTCTAAAAACTCACGAGACCGAGCCGATATTTATTCTTAGGGCTCAGTGAGTTATGGAAAGCCATTTATGAATGGAAAAAACTACTATGGAAAAGGAGGTCGTCCTTCTTTTCGCTCATCCGCTTCCCGCTTTAAACGCGGCGGTGCAGGACTTTCACGCTTTGGTGGTAACACTGGAGGTGGACGCTTTAACAATGCTCGTCGTCGTGGACCGGTAGACGAGCGCATCGAACACGCACGCTTCATCAACAAGGCTACGGAAGTACCGGCAGCTGAAGTGTACGTAAACAAACACACGTTTGCTGACTTCGCACTTCATGAAAACATGAAGGACGCTGTCATTAAGAAGGGCTACGTAACACCGACTCCGATTCAGGATTCTGCGATTCCGCACATCCTTGAACGAAAGGATATCGTGGGTATCGCAAACACCGGTACCGGTAAAACGGGCGCTTTCCTCATTCCCCTCTTGAACAAAGTAGGAATGAACATTGATGAGAAAGTTCTTATCATGGTGCCGACCCGCGAACTCGCTGTTCAGATTCAGGATGAATTCAAGGGCTTTGCAAAGCACTTGCGCATCTTTTCTGTCTGCGTAGTGGGTGGCGCTTCAATCTACAGACAGATTTCTGATTTGCGTCGCGAACACAACTTCGTCATTGGCACACCAGGACGCATTAAGGATTTGATTGAACGTGAAGTTCTTGATCCTTCTGAGTTCAATACGGTAGTGTTGGACGAGGCAGACCGCATGCTCGACATGGGTTTTGTGCATGACATGCGCGACATCATGGCGAAGATGCCTAAGGAGCGTCACACGCTCTTCTTCTCTGCTACCCTTTCTCGCGATATTGAGAAATTGATTGGTGACTTCCTTACCAATCCCGTTCGCGTGTCGGTAAAGACCCGAGACACATCAGCAAACGTTGACCAAGATGTCGTTCGCGTAAAGCGTGGTGACAACAAAGTCGATGTCTTGCATGACCTTCTTACAAAAGAAGATTTCAGCAAGGTGTTGATTTTCGGTCGCACAAAGCACGGCGTTGAGAAACTTTCAAAAGTTCTTTCTGAACGCGGTTTCAAGGCTGAGTCTATTCACGGAAATAAAAGTCACTCACAGCGACAGCGCGCGCTTGGAAACTTCAAGGACAGTCGCTCGAATGTGTTGGTTGCAACTGATGTTGCTGCTCGCGGTCTCGACATTCCTGATGTGAGCCACGTGATTAACTTCGAACTTCCTGCAACGTACGACGATTACGTACACCGCATCGGTAGAACTGGAAGAAACAACAAGAAAGGCAAAGCGCTAACCTTCGTTGACTAACATGGCGCTTCCTAAAAAGAAGACCGCCGTTGCAGCGAAGCCAGAGCGAAACTCGTACAGCGGGTGGAAGCCTCGGGTTACGGTTTCTACGATACTTATCTGCAAGACCTGCAAGGTGAAGTACATAAAGACTCGTGACCCGCAGGTTACCTGCGTTAAATGCATGAATTTGGCCGTTGTAGCCCCTGTTTTCAGGCTTCGCGACGTTACGTAGGTCAGACATCGGCTTTCGCTAGCATATTTGACAAACTACGCTTTTTAGTGTAGTATGTTAAATATAGAACTGTATGGCGGTAGTAAAAAAAACGGCTCAGAAGAACGACAATCCACGCCCAAATCCTGGTGTGTATGTGCATCGTGTGACGCGCTCTACCATTTTGGTATGCAAAACCTGCGTCACGAAGTTCGTAAAAACTCGCGATAGACAGACCCTCTGCCTTCGCTGTATCTTTAAGTCTAAGTAAAATATAAAAGATATGTCTAAGGAAACCATACGACCTTTGCTCGACACGCTATCAGGACGGACAGAGCGACAGGCACATATTCGTGGTGTGAGCCAGGCTCGAGAGTGGCACGGACTCCCTGACTTAAAAAAGTCAGTACTTAACTTTGTCGGAAATACAACAGCACCTAGACGTGTACTCATTGCAGGGTACCTCCCCGGTCGTTCTGACGTCATTAGTACAGCACATGAGCGTGGAGCGCGCGTTACTGCTGTGCCTCTCGATGAATTTGCTAATCCAATGACGCGAGGTTCAGCGACTAAACTTGAAGGGAAATTCGATCGAGTTGGGGCATACATGGGTGTTGCATTCTATAGCAAACCGCAAAAAGCGGTCGAGAGACTTGCGCAATTAACCGATTTCAAGAATGGTGGTGAACTTTCAATTGTTTCTTTCGATTTTACTCCGATGTTTGACTATGCAAAGAAGAACCCGACGGCTCTCGTGTCGAGAATTTCTAAGACTATGCAGAAGTTTATGTCCGCAGGTGGTTTGAACTCAAAGCTCGGAGCTTCTATGCAAAGCGTCGCAGAAGGAGCCGTAGCAAGACGAGGTCTCTCAGTGACAACGACAAAAAACGAGCGTGATCCTGAAATAAATGCCTTCCCAGAACTTCGCGATGTGTGCGCAATGTTGTATGATCAGGCCGGAGAAGCATTGGCGTCTATGCCGAAAATCGCACCGCAAGTTCGAACTCTCGGTATTGTTCGGGCCGAATTATTGGCACACATTAAAGCTATCGACGTGATGCTTTCGGGAAATAATGTTGAAGCGACTGGGACACCTCCTGCTATTTACACGACAACGATCAAGAAGTCGTAGTCATGAACGCATACGAAATTATTCGGAGACGAGCTCGCCGACTGGTAAGTGAAAAAGTATCTTCCGCTCTCCACTGAGAAATACGAGCAACAGGGTTCGTTCACCCGAAAAACGTTCAGGGCAAGAACGAATATATCGACTGGAGAATAATCTAAACCACTCTACCCCGCTACGGCGGGGTTTTTCGTTTGCGGTTTTAGATTGAGTGCGAGTAGAAACGCGAAGACGAGGACGTCAAGAAATGGAGGCATTCCTCCTACACCAAGCATGAGCCACGCTGTTCCGATGAGAAGTATGGGCACACTACCGTAGAGTGCTGTTTTATACGCCTCTCCGTATGTAAGCGTCACGCCACGAATCCTTCCAATACCGAGTGCGACAAATGCGCCGAGAAGTGATGCAATAGCGTGGTATATGAGTGCCAGTAGCGCAAGAAGTGGTGCAGCGAGAATAACAAAGAATGGGAGTAGAACCCAAAAGACTCCCAAAAGACCTTCAGCTGCCTCTCGAGCAAATGTTTTATCTACGGTAATGTCCTCCGCGTCGCTCAGCGGAATAATCCGCGCCTCTCCTTGCCCTTGGTGCATATAGAGCGATTTTTCAGTCAGAACTGCAACTGATTTATACGACTCGAGGGTCGACACGCTGATGTCAGGACGCGTATCTATGACGAGGTAGTTATCAAAATCTTTGATTGCGTCACCGTCTTCGACAGGAACTTTATAGGGCATTTCTACGTTTGCACTTGCCTTGCCGTCTATAACGCTAACGGAAAGCGACTCTGGAAATTTATCTTCAACGGTCTTTAGTGGTGCATGATTCAGCGCGTCCGGAACGAGGCTAATGGCGAATGCGATAACAAGCACAAGCGCAGCGAGAAGTGCTGAACCGTAGAGAAATCCAAAGGCTCTAAAGAGCGACTTCCCTTTTGCGTCCTCGTAAAAGGCGGGGCCGAAGAATGAATCCTTGATGTGTCTGAAGAACTCAATCATGGAGTATGAGTTTACCCTTCAGGATAGAGCGATGTGCAGATGCGTGGCTCTTCTCCAAGGAACTCCTCAAGATACTTCTTTGCATCAACCATATCTCCGATGCGGTCGATGAGTTTGTTCTCGAGTGCTCGACTTCCAAGCATGGTTGCGCCGTCAGCAATTTTCTCTACGGCATCTTTGTCTAGGTTTCGATTTTCAGCTACTGCGCTGACGAAGTTATTGTGTATCTCGTCCACATCTCGCTGAATGATTTCGCGTTGCTCATGGGTAAGCGGAAGATTTGGATCGCCGAGCGTTTTGTACTTAGCCGACGAAATTATATTTGAATTCAAGCCCTCACGTCTGTTCTTCTCATATGAGTCTAAGTAGTTGACCGATACTCCAATACCGCCGACGTCGGCGTTGCTTGATGCGAAGATAATGTCCGCGCTACTTATTGCCCAGTATGCTGCGGATGCGGCCATGCTGCGGACATAGACCACGACGTGCTTATCGGTTCGCTTGAGGGCGTTTGCAATTTCTTCACCCGCGACAGGGTTACCGCCAGCTGAATCTACTTCAACGAGGATTGCTTTTACCTTGTCGTTCTTATTAAGAGCCTCTATACCCTCCGCAAGGCCCGCAGAATAGGTCTCAGGGAGCGATTCACCCGATGTTTCGTCTGTATAGACTGGTGGTGTGGTGTAGAGGGTTCCATAAACGTATATGGTTTCTACTGTGCACGAGAGGTTGTCTTTCTGAAGGTATGCGCCAGCAAAAGAAACTACTAAAACCAGCGCTCCTACAACGGCAGCGGCATGTGTAAGAGAAACTTTCTTTGCAACGAAGATTTTTGCAAGAAGTCCTGGTGAATCAGTATCAGACTGTGCTGCAAAACGTCCTCCGATACCGATGACAAAGAATGAGAGTAGGAATGAGGCAGTTGAAATTGCCAAGTTGACGGGAATTGCATTCCCCGCTGCGAGCGGTGGCAACACTGACGTTAATAGCCCTATCACAATAACGACATACCCGAGAATTTCCGAATGAAAGAGTTTCTTTGTTTTCGCCATTCGGGATGCGATGTATCCCCCTAGCATTGAGAATAGGAATCCAACGACGGTAAGGGCACCCATGACAAATGGTGTTGCAAGAATTGATGTCAGAGTCCTTTGCGCTTCAGCAGCATCGGCTATACCAAGCGATATCGTTATCAGTACGCCAACTAATGCGCCAAATACAAACGTTCCGATAATGTCTACGACGAGGCCGACGACAATTGGGATGATTTGAATCGGTCCTGCCTGAGCACTTTTTTGCTCCTTCGATACTTCAACGGACGGCGTTTGTTCGCTCATATGAGGGGTAAATATGTTATAGGTTCATTCTAACCTAGAGAAGGGGCAGTTCCACTATGAAGCGAGAGCCCTTCCCTTCGCCATCAGACTCAGCCCAGACGCGGCCTCCGTGAGCCAATACATGCGCTTTGGTGATGTAGAGTCCTACTCCTGTCGAAGAGATGTTCACTTTGAGAGAATTTGTTCCCGTTGAAAACAATTGAAACAATTTACCGATAGTTTCTTCCGACATTCCAATACCGGTGTCAGTTATCGTAATTTTCGCTGTGTTGCCGACCGCGCGTGCAACGACAGAAATTGTGCCGTTTGGAGTGTATTTGATCGAATTGTCTAACAAGTTATTTAGAACCTCGTTTATCTTTGCAATATCGAGTCGCGCTTTCCGACCAATGAGTTCATTCGAAATTGTGCCTTCCAGATGCACGCCTTTCTTTTCGGCATTCACTTTGAAATCAGCAACGGCTTTGGTAAGAATCGGTGCGAGGTCCACAGTAATGAAGTCGTACTTCATTCGCCCTTGCTCGATACGAGAAACGCTCAAGTATGTTTCGACAGATGTAGCCATGTCGGTCGCCCTGTCGAAGACTTGATGTAAACCCTCTTCAGCTGCATTTGGAATTTTTCCGTACGTACCATCGAGCACAAGCGCCACGAAATTGCGGATGACCGTTAGTGGACTTCGAAGGTCATGCGATGCAATTGAAAGAAATTGCGACTTCAGTGTGTCGAGCTCTTTGAGGCGCTCGTTTGCAGCTTTCAACTTCTCAGCCAAAAGTTGAATTCTTTCACGCTGTTCTACCTCTTTACTGACACTTCGTATGAGCAAAATTCCGAAGATAATAACCAATATAAATTCACTCAACCGGTACAGGAGTACTGGTGTTTCGTGGGCAAAAATAATTTCACCAAATATTGCGATTGCGAGTAGCCCCGTCAGCATGGCAATTGTCGTCGCCTTCGGGTTCATGAAGCGGTACTTCAAAAGTGCCCATGATGCAGCAGCAATGAACGGGAAAATAAACAATGCTCCGTACTGCATGAAGTCCGTGTTTCCAAAGAATGCCGGAAGTACAAAGTTAAAGGTCAACAACAGTGCGAATGTGACCACAATGCCCCCTAATATCAGCTGGAGTGGTGCACGTTCACTCTGTGGAGTAGCTACATATTTACGCGTGAAGGCAATGATGCCCGCAATGACGAACGTAAAGACAAATGCAGCGAAGACGAAGATCCCCCACCCGTTCTCAATGCTCGCGATAGAGCCGTCGACTGTATATTCGCTAATCCGCTTGAATACAGCCGGCGATAGGTTCAAGGCTGAAACGCCGAGTGCAATAAGGGCGAATGACATTCGCGTCGTCGAGCGAAACGGGCTTTTCGTCTCGGGGAATGTTGACATAAACATGAAGAGCGTGAATACAAACCATACGGCAATCGCAATAACTCCCCTGATTATAGAAAACTGTACGTCAGGCGTTGGTGCTTGGTAGAACGCATAGTTGAGAATGCTCCACAATGATGCAGCTATACAAAAAAACAAAAACGCTCTGTTTGAAGCGCTTCGCATGTTTGCAAAAAATACAGCAGCGCCGAGAACAGCCATAAACGCAACGACGACGCCGACGATCAAAAGATCTGCGTTTGGAATAGCAGAAAAATCAAAACCCATCTAGGACACTATAACAGGAGGTAGACGTCGTGAACGCGCTGTTGCTTTACCACTGTGACCAAACCGCATTAGAAATGCGAGGTGATGTTCAGGTGGCGCATCAAACGCTGATACAGCAGTTCGATAAGATGAAAGTATTTGTGGTGAAAATGAATCAGGAATTGGCGTGAGGTCCTCCTCTTCAGCGCGATGTGTAAGAAACATAAGGCCGGTAACGGGTTGTACGGAAATTCCACGCGATGTAGCAGCAAGCCACGCCATCTGCATCATTTCGCCTACGGTTAGATATGAGGCAGAGCTACGATTGGGAATAAATATCGCTCCGTACGAGGCAGAGTCCTTATACACACTCGCCATTTCTCCTGCAATTTTCTTTGACAGACCTACGGTGCGATTAAGCGTATCGGTAACGCTCCAATTCTTAAGAACTCGCATCGCAAGTTGCGCGGGAGGCGGAAGTTCAAGGGTTTTGATATAGAGGCCAGGAACGCCTTTGTCGTTCAATTCCCTATCCCACAAAATGTCTTTGAAAAACAATTCGTGGAGTTCTGGTACTTGTAGCGCAATATCCTCCATACTTGAAAGCGCCGTGGCAAGCTTCTTCTTGTCGACGTCAGGCTTGGATAGACGAAACTGAGCTCCCGAAACTTCTGCTGCCGAAGTCGTTATGAATGCACTATCGGATTCAGAAATGGAAGCGCGCTTGTAGTGCTTTCTATTTGAGTGTCTGTCTTTGACGGAGTTTGCAAGTGAGTGTAGCGGAACTGATGTTTCGGTAAAGACGATGCGTGCCGTGCAATTCTCGGCACCCGGAAAGTATGAGACTTCAGCACTAAGTCCAACCGACGGAGCGAGAAGTCGTATAGAGCGAAGGACTGCTCCATGAGAAACATATGAGCCAGTTTGGTTGTAGTTAAGTATAGGATTGTCCTTTCCCGGAATGTTATAGACTTCTATTGTATTTGAATTTAAGAAAAGAAATGTCCACGGTTGCGAGTTGTCACCCGAGGGTGCGGCGACGACTTGATTCAAGATGTTTTCGATGCGATCTCTCATGCTACGGTTTAAATATCGTATCAAGATTTACGTCAATTTTCCCGGACCGTACTGGAAAGCCGAGCACAATCTGCTTCACGATGTATGACACGGTGACGCCACAGAGCGTTGCCGCATCTCCCAATTGGGGCCATGAATAAAGCGTCGTGCCCACTTCCGCAAGTGACGTCTTCATTCTTGGAACGATAAGTTCTACTCCTGCGATTTTTGCTGCCAGTTTCGGCAACTCTTGTGGCGGAAATGATTTAAATTCCTCGAGTGTAATATCGCCTATTGCTCCGTTGAATAGTTTTGTTGTGCGGTCGAGGTCGAATCTTTCAATGTCTACAATAACGCCATCGCCGTTGTCTGTTGCCATAACGACTGGAATGCCACGCTTTCGCGCCTCCTCTCGTAGGAAAATCTTTGTTTCTAGGTGGTCAGTCTCCTCAACGAGAACGTCGACTCCAGAAAGGAATGCTTCTACATTTGATGCATTGACCCCAGTTGGATATTCATCAATAGTGCCGTACGGATCCATTTGGTAGAGAGCCTCTCGTGCGACAGCTGTTTTTGCTTGACCGACGCGGGTATAGTCGTAGCGCACTCTGTTCATGTTTGACCCTGATAAAACATCGGGGTCTGCAATGCTCATGTGCCTCGACATTCCCATCATGTTGAGCGTAAGGGCGCAGTGGCTTCCAACACTCATGCCTGCGATTGCTATGTGCGCGTTTCGGAGTTTTGTTTGCTCCTCAGTTAGAATCAGGTTTCTGTTTCGAGCAGTTCGCAGTTCTTGATGTTCTGAGTCAGAGAGGTAGTGAACTAGCGTATTACTCCACGGAAAGTAGAACCACGATCCAGACGCGGTGAGTTCACCACCCACTTTCATAGAATCAACAAAAACGCTGAGTTCAGATGCGTAGTCTTTAGAGAATTTAAAACGTGGATTGCGTATTAGAAAGAGGTCCTCCAAAAGCTGATCATACACATCAACAACTTTTGCGTTTCGTTCGGTTGAAATGCGCGCTACGTCTCCTGCTTGAATGAGTTCTGGTTTCATGTTTTTTTTACCCACTTTTGTTTAGCTCCCACCTGGAAGTGCGTGGAGTGGCCGAGTGGCCAGAAGTGGAGTTTAGGATACGCGCGCTTACCTAGAAAATCCGAAAGTTCTCTAAACTCTGAATTTCTAGTTCTCAGCGCTTCGACAATTGATTTTTCGAGAGAGCGAATCTCACTTTTCTTTATAGAACGACCTCGCTTCTCTTCTATATGTATCTGCAGTTGCTGGTTCTTTTTCTTGTCATACGCGGTAATCATCGTGAATTTGCCCGTGAGTGCGCTCTGGAATCGCTTTTCAAGAAGGACTTCCCGTATTACCTCGGGATATATCTGTAGGCCGTAGAGCGTTGTAGAAAGGTCAGTACGTTCGTAGACAAACACAAATGGCAACTCCTCGAGTCGAACTTTTGCCGCACGCGCCTCTTTTGCGAGATCAACGCCTTCTCGCTTGAGGATGTCATTCAATTTTGCAAACGAAAACACGCCCCCATGATCTCCCACTGCGTATCGAACGAGTGGTATTTCATTGTTACCGGTAAGTACCACTTCCCCGTTCAAACATTCGAAATGAACGAATAGCGGGTTGTATTGTGCGAGCGTTGGCGTCCTCTTGATATTACCGAAAATTTTCTGAGCAAGTTCGGGTCGGTGCAACACGAGTCTTCGAATGAGTATCGACGTTGGCGTTTCGAATGCCATAGCGCCGATATCCGCGGTTCCATATATGTTTAATGTCTCGTTATGCAGATTTTTGATGCCAGCTTTATGGGCAACATAATCCCTGAATGATTCGGTAAATGCCTCAGCGGCAAAGAGCAGTTTGAGGTTAGCCTTTTTTAGGTCGACCCCTTCTTCGTCAGCTTCATCGAGTATATCTTTTACAAATGGTGGATAACCAACGAGTATAGTTTGGTCATAGTGTGGAGAGAGGTCGCGCAATGCGTTGAAAATCTCCTTCTTGTTTACCCCTGGGGTGATGAGCGAGAGGTTTGCGCCGCGTTCATTCAAAAACTCAAATGCTCGATACGTAATGAGACCCCCGATCCATACACCCATGCCAAATCCTATTACGACAAGTGTGTTCTGCTTTCCTCGCTGAGTAGACAGTGCTCGAAGGTACGACTCAAGAAGAATTGAGTACTGCCAGTCGAGTTCTTGATTTCTCGGAAAATAAAACGGCTTGCCCGTTGAACCGGATGTCGCCGAGTACGTAATGGCTCCTCCAATACCCGAGTATGAAAGATCTTGAAGAGAGTATTTTCTTAGATACTCTTTCTTGCTTGTGAGTGGTAGCTTTAAGAAATCAGTAAATGAAACGTTCTTAGAAAGCGAGCCCCGATGCTTTTTAAGAAACTTTCGATATGCTGAAACGTGTTGAATAGCTTCGGAGGCTACTCGGGCAGCTGTCCTTTTTCCTTGAGCTTCCCAATACGCTGATTTCTTCAGAGTGAGGTCGCGTAAGATAGAATCGGATTTCTTCTTATTCATTGTGCGTTAAATCTGCGTTCAGCGATAAGATCAGATACCTCTCCTGTTGGCATGCTTTGATTGTGCGACATTTCAATGATTTCCGCCAGTGTGAACTTTAAGTCAGATATGAGCGACAGAACTCTGTCTCGAGAATAGCCTCCTGCGTGGAGCTCGTCGGATACACTAATTAGACCGCCCGCATTTGCTAGATAGTCTGGAACGTAGAGAATACCCGCATCAAAGAGCGCACGGCCGTCCGAGGGAGAGCGCAATTGATTGTTTGCTCCTCCGCAGATAATTTTTGTCTTCAAATTTGGAATTGTCGTTGGATTGAACTCGTCGTTGAGTGCGCACGGAGAATACACGTCGGCAGGTACTTCGTGAACGACGTCGTGCGCTACTATTTCCATCTCTGGAAACTTCGTTTTTAAAAGTTCCACACGTTCAGGTTTAATGTCCGCGCCAATAATGCGCGCTCCCGCCTCTGTGAGGAGTGAACAAAGATCAAGCCCAACACCTCCTAAGCCCTTAACGCTCACGGTCTTTCCCTCAAATGAATCTGATCCGTACACACTTTCGAGAGCTGTTTGCATTGTCGAAAATACTGACAGTGCTGCCCACTGTGCAGGAAGTCCCCCAACTTTTGGTCTTCCTACGATCGTGTTTGAGTGAGCCTCAAGCACTTCGACATCGTGCTGATTCAAACCGACATCTTCGCCGGTGTAAAATTTTTCCTTCAGTTTTGAAAGTGCAGTGGTGTACGCGATTAAATAGTCCTCCGATTTTTCATTGTCTTTGCCAGATGAGAGAAGCACTGCTTTACCGCCTCCGAATGGCACGCCCGCAATGGCGCACTTATACGTCATTGCACGAGAAAGCCGAAGTGCATCTTTCAATCCTTCGTCGTCGCTCGCATAGTGCCAGTAGCGCGTACCACCGATAGCAGGACCAAGGTTTGTGTTGTGGAGCGAGATATACCCGCGGAGCCCAGTGTGTTGGTCTTCGATGTATACGACTTCTTTATGTCCATCAAATTCGGGAAACCGTTCAACAGAAACTTTCTCAACTCGCAGTGATGAATCGTTCTCCGCCATGACTGTGAGGGCTACCTACCGAAAAAGAATAAGCCAAGGAGCGGAGCAACAAGCCACCAGAAGAAAATCTCAGGCGAAGCAAACAGCGCGAGAGTCGGAGCACTGAATGTGTAGAAGGTCTGTACAGGAATGACATGAATGCTGATAGCGAGAATAAGTCCCGCTGTAACGCCAGAAAGAATTGCGGTGCCTAAAAATCCAGAAGTCGTTCGAGCGAGGAAAAACGAAAGTCCTGAAAAGGCGATAAGTCCCGCGGCTACGAATAGGATAAACAAGCCTATCTGTATCCATGGGTCACTCGGCAGCATTGAGCTGTATGGAAACGCTCTGTACAAGACAACCGCCGTGTAGAGTGCGGCGACGAGCGACACCAGCCTATCTCGGCCGAAATAGAATGCGAGCGCTGCAATAATTCCAGCGACAACGAGGAATGCAAAAAAATCAGTCCCAAACGCTATGACATAGTCGACAGCGGCTCTAAGCGGTCCTTCAACACTGGTGTTACCCAGTAAGTCCATATCGGACTATGGTATCACAAGCGTCACAGGGTAATGTTATATCCCCTCTTTTCTCAGTTTTTCAAGCAATTCTTTGGCCTCCTTTGAAAGTTTCTGCGGGAATTCGACTTTCACTCGTATAAGGAGGTCGCCACGTCGAGTTTTGTCCATGGGGACACCTTTTCCTTTTACTCTGAGAATTTCGTCTGCGGAACGAAGTGGTGGAACCGTGATTTTCGTATCACTGTCGAGTGTTTCGATGGTGTACTCAGAACCAGTGAGAGCATCTGTAATTTTTATCGGTAGCTCGGTGACGATGTTATAGCCCTCCTTTCTGAACTTTCTATCAGGACGAACATGCACTTTGACGTACAAATCTCCTGGGCCACCTCCCGATACTGCTTCACCGAGACCACCCATTCGTATCACTTGGCCGTTCTCAATTCCTGCTGGTACATGCACGGTAATTTCCTCCTCTTTTCTCTCTACACCAGAACCACGGCACGTTGTGCATGGTTTTTCAGGGACCACTCTTCTGCCACGGCATGTTTTACATGTCGTTGATACAGAGAAGACTCCGAACGGTGACCTGCGTGACTCTACAACTTGCCCCTTTCCGTTACAGGTTGCACACGTCTTCGTCTTAGTGTTTGGCTCAGCTCCGTTTCCTGCACAGCGGTCGCAGGTACTGTCCTTGGTTATAAGTACCTTTCTCGTAAGTCCGAAAATTGATTCTTTGAACGAGAGCTCAAGATCGATTGAGATATCGCGGCCTCGCTGTGAGCGCATGCCAGAACCGAATATGTCGCCAAACCCGCCGAATATGTCGTTCAAATCAATATCGAACTCCGCACCATTTTGAAAGCCAGAAAAGTCGAATCCGTCAGGACCCGCTCCTCCACCTCCACCAGAAAACACGCGACCATATGCGTCGTACTCAGCGCGCTTCTTGTCGTCAGAAAGTACAGAGTACGCTTCGCTCACCTCTTTAAACTTCGCTTCGTCTCCGCCCTTCTTGTCGGGATGGTATTTGTGAGCAAGAGTTCGGAATGCTTTCTTTATATCTTCCTTCGAAGCTTTCTTTTCAATGCCAAGAATTTGGTAGTAGTCCTTACTCATAGAGTATGTGACAGAATACCAACGTTATAACTAAGCGCAAGTTTTATACGTCAGTGACGTTGCCTTCTGGGGTAGATCCAGCTTGAGGGGGCACATCTCCCTTCTTCTCCTCCTGCATATACTGACCAATTTTCTGCATCTCTGCTGAGAGCTTTTGTGTTGATGATTTAATGCCCTCAATGTCGCCGGTCTCTCGCTTAGACTTAGCTTCCGTAACAGCGTCCTGCACATTTTTTTTCACGTCTTCGGGAATTTTTGCAGCGTGATCGATGAGAGCTTTTTCCGCCGTATAAACCATCTGATCTGCAAGGTTTCGAACTTCGGCGAGTTCTTTTGCAGACTTGTCCTTCTCTGCATTCATTTCTGCATCTTTCTTCATGCGCTCGATATCTGCGTCAGAAAGTCCTGAGCGAGCTTCGATTTTAATAGTCTGTTCCTTGCCTGTTGCCTTATCTTTTGCGGTCACTTTCAAGATGCCGTTTGCATCAACATCAAACGTCACCTCAACTTGTGGCATACCACGAGGTGCGGGCGGAATTCCTTCGAGAATAAAGCGACCGAGTGATTTGTTGTCGTTCGCCATTGCGCGCTCACCTTGAACTACGTGAACCTCGACTGACGTTTGATTGTCTGCAGCGGTTGAGAACGTCTGACTTTTCGCTGTCGGAATCGTCGTGTTTTTTTCGATGAGTTTTGTAGCAACACCTCCCATGGTCTCAATGCCGAGTGAAAGAGGAATAACATCCAAGAGGAGTACGTCTTTAACATCTCCCTGAAGAATGCCTCCCTGAATAGCGGCACCAAGTGCAACAACTTCGTCGGGGTTAACGCCGAGATGTGGCTCTTTGCCAAAGTAGTCCTTCACAGCCTTCTGAATCATCGGCATGCGCGTCTGACCACCAACCAAAATCACTTCATTTATCTCATTGATTTTGAATGGTGAAGCTTCGAGAGCGCGCTTTGTTATCGCCATAGAGCGATCGACAAACTCAGCGGTCAATTCCTCAAGCTTTGCTCGAGAAAGGGTGAGCAACAAGTGTTTTGGACCTGAAGCGTCTGAAGTAATGAACGGAATGTTTATCTCTGAAGAAACAGCGCTCGATAGTTCAATCTTTGCCTTTTCTGCCGCTTCATCGAGTCGCTGGCGCGCCAAGGGGTCGCCCATGATGTCGATGCCCGACTCTTTTTTAAACTCGTCAGCAATCCACTTAATTATCTTCTGATCAATGTCGCGGCCGCCAAGGTGTGAGTCCCCGTCTGTCGATTTCACTTCAATAACATCATCGCCGACTTCAAGAATAGAGATGTCGAACGTGCCGCCTCCGAAGTCATAGACAGCGATTTTTTCATTCTTCTTTTTGTCAAAACCGTATGCAAGCGCCGCTGCGGTCGGTTCGTTAATGATTCGTTTAACTTCGAGACCTGCAATTTTTCCAGCGTCTTTTGTCGCCTGTCGTTGCGAGTCGTTAAAGTATGCGGGAACAGTGATGACTGCCTCAGTGATTGGCTCACCAAGTCGAGCTTCCGCATCGGACTTCAATTTCTGAAGAATCATTGCTGAAACTTCTTCAGGGCGATAGTTTTTATCTCCCATTTTCACTTCAATTCCCCCATTTGCACCTTTCTGAAGCTCGTACGCGAGTGCAGACTTATCCTTTTGCACCGCCGGCTCATCGAAGGTGTGTCCAATGAATCGCTTTATCTGGTAGACGGTGTTTTTAGGATTTGTGACTGCTTGGCGCTTTGCTAAGAGACCTGCGAGGCGTTCGTTTGTTTTTGAAACAGCTACTACCGAAGGCGTCGTACGATTCCCTTCAGCATTTTCAATAATGCGTGGTTCGCCGGCTTCGACAACAGCCATTGCCGAATTCGTCGTTCCGAGGTCAATACCAAGAATTTTTCCCATGGTTGTTTTACTTATGTTTGATAATGTCCGACAGCAATCATTGCGGGTCGGATGACGCGACCATTGAGGGTATACCCTCGCTGATGCACTTTCGTTACAGTATTATCGATTGTTTTATCTTCGACTGCAAGCGTTTCTACTGGCTCGTGGAGTGCAGGGTCGAACGGGTCGCCAATAGCTCCGAAACTCGAAACTCCGTTGTCGGAAAGTATTTTATCAAGTTTCGATTTTATGTTCTTAATACCTTCAGAAGTGCCGTTCTCGTGTAGTAACGCCATCTCAAGGGCATCAAGTACTGGGAGAAGCTCAAGTACAACGGATTCAGAGGCATATTTTGCGACCGCCTTGCCATCTTCTTCAAAGCGTTTCTTGGCATTAATATAGTCTGCCTTCATGCGCTGAAGAGAATCTAAGTACTCGTCGCGCTCTTTTTGCGTCTTCTTTAATTTTTCGCGCAATTCAGAAAGTTTCTGAGCGCCAGTCTGGGTATTTCCTTCCCCGTCTTCAGGTTCAAGTATGACGTCTTCGTCTTGCATAGATGGACATTATAGAGAACTGCTCGCGTCTTCGCAAAATCTTTGTTTTGATTCGCGACCTTTAATCGCGATTGTGGAATGGATAAGAATCGCTGTGGCCATCGAAGGGTAAAGAAAACGCCCCGTGAGGGGCGTTTTTCTATCTCTTCGACCAAGATGGTCGCTTGCGGGCTTTGAGAAGTCCCGGCTTCTTTCGTTCAACTGCTCGTGGATCTCGTTTCAAGTACCCAGCAGCCTTCAATACGCCTCGCTTTGATGCATCATGCTCCAATATTGCTCGCGCAAGGCCGTGTCGAAGTGCGTCTGACTGACCTGCGATACCACCTCCTTTTACAAGAGCTGAAATCGTAAACTTTCCTTCAGCATCCTTGAGTGGAAGAAGTGCGTTATCCGCATGCTCTTTCAACGGGAAGAAATCCTGAATAGTTCGTCCATTGATGGTGACGGACTGCTTTGCTGATGGCGTAAGACGAACTCGTGCAGTTGCAGTTTTTCGTCGGCCGATAGCTTCGATGTAGCGTGCTGTACTCATGTAAATTATTCGCTAATGTGCAATCTTTTAAGCATGTTGGGGCGAAGTTTGTTGTTTGGAATCATTCCGCGAACTGCACGTCGCACAACTTCTTTAACGCCGAGTCGTGTAGTGACTGCAACATCTGATTCAAACTTCTGACTGCCTGGGTATCCAGAGAAACGAATGTGGCGCTTCTCTTTCGTCTTTGCTTCTGTGCGGCTCATCATGCCAACGTTCGTGATAGTGACTTTCACTGCCGGAGCCTGATGGCGGCTGAATGAAGCAAGGTTTTTACCCATGAGCAGTGACGCCGCCTGTGATGCGATACGTCCCAACTTCTTTCCTTTTGCGTCTATTGTGTGTTCCATACAATTATACAAATTCAATAACGGCGCTTTGTCTACCATCCGACGCTCGCTTTACAACCTTAGTAATGCGGACGTAGCCACCCTTTCGCTCCTTAAAGCGCGGTGCCAATGTTTCAATCAATTTCTTTGCAACGCTTTCTCTTCCGCCGAGAGATGCTGTGATGTCACGGCGTGAAGCAATAGTACCCTTCTTAGCTTTCGTTATAAGCGCCTCAACAATGGGGCGAAGCTCCTTAGCTCGTGCCTCAGTAGTTAGGATTTTCTCCTTAGTAACCAACGCTTCAACCAACGACGACTTGAGCGCCGTTCGAACGTCTTTCTTTCTACCGAATTTTCTTCCTGTCTTTGAGTGCCTCATGGTTATGATTTGAGCGTAACGCCGTACTTAGCCAAAGCCTGTCGAAGTTCATCAATAGCCTTTTCACCAATTCCTTCTACTGAAAGAAGGTCTTCTGCGCTTTTGCGAACCAATCCACCGATAGTGCGAATTCCTGCGGTCGTCAATGCATTTGCTGTGCGAGTAGAAAGCTCGAGGGATTCAACTCGGGTCTTCATAACGTCTTCACGTGTTTCTGCTCCCATTTCTTCCTCCTGCTCAGGAGTAACTGGATCATCCTCCTTGAATCCAACGACTGCCTTCAACTGCTGAATCATGACTCCGATTGAGTGTTCAAGAGCTTCTCGCGGAGTAAGGGTTCCATCAGTTTCAATCATGATGCGGAGTCTGTTGAAGTCTGTTCGATCGCCAACGCGCATGTTTTCAACTTCGTAGTTAACGCGTCGAATAGGAGTAAATACAGCGTCCAGTGCAATCGTACCGATATCAACGCGCTCTTTCTGGATGATTTCCTTTGGAACGTATCCCAAACCAGTATCAACAGTAATTTCCATGTCGAGGCGAGCACCCTTATCAGTGATTTCAGCAATCTTTTGTGAAGGATTGAGAACTTCAACCTGACCAGGAGTCTGAATATCCTTAGCAGTTACCTCAGTCAAACCCTTTGCAGAAAGTGAAAGCGTGTGTGACTGATTGTCGAGTATTTTCAATCGAACCTTCTTCAGGTTCAATATGATTGAAATGACATCCTCCTTAACGCCTGAAAGTGTTGAGAACTCGTGCGACACACCGTCAATCTTTACCGAAACAATCGCTGAGCCAGGAATTGACGAAAGAATAATTCGGCGAAGTGAATTTCCAAGAGTATGGCCGTATCCAGGATACAAACCATCAATTTCATAGACACCAGTCTTCCCTTCTTCAGAGACGACGCGAGGCTTTGAAGGCAATGCGATTGAATAGTCCATAGTAAAAAAATTAGCTATTTAAATTAAAGGCTAGCGGGTGTAATACTCGAACACTGCTCCCATGTCTGCAGCTGCATCTTGCTCAGCAAGAACTGGCAATTTCGTCATTGAACCCTGAAGCACTCCCGTATCAAACAATGTCCATGATGGTGCGCGGAACTCCTTAAGCTTGTCGACAACGTTTGCAAAGAGCGGAGATGTTCTGCTTCCTTCGCGAATCGCTATTTCATCGCCAACTGATACTCGGTAAGACGGGATGGTAACGCGGCGACCATTAACGGTGATATGACCGTGAGAAACAATCTGGCGTGAGTGTCGGCGTGTAGATGCGAGACCCATTCGGTACACAATTGAATCAAGGCGAGTCTCGAGTTCATTAAATAGCGTGATTTGCGGTGTGGAAGACTGAAGCGCGCGCTTAACGTACATAGAAAACTGCTTCTCAGTAAGACCGTAGGTAAGACGCATTTTCTGCTTCTCAATAAGCTGACGCTGGAAGTCAGAACCTCCACGGCGTCCCTTCTGGTTCTTAGCCGAGCGCTCCTTCGAAAGAACAAACCGCTGGGTCTGTGTCTTCTCGAAGATTGGTGCTCCAAGTCGCTTTGCAATTTTATATCGTGGTCCTAGTTTCATATGCGTTTATACTCGTCGTGGTTTAGGTGGTCGAGGGCCATTGTGTGGCACTGGTGTTACGTCGTGGATGGAAAGGACCTGGATTCCCTTTCCCGCAAAAGCGCGAAGAGCTGACTCCCTGCCTGAGCCAACGCCTTTAATGTAGACGTCCACTTCCTTAACGCCGATGGTTGCTGACTTTTCTCCAATAACTTCTCCAACTTTAGCCGCCGCAAATGGTGTCGATTTTCTGTTTCCAGTGAAGCCCATTGAGCCTGAAGATGCCCACATAACAGTGCCTCCGTTTGTATCAGCAAGAGATACGCGAGTGTTGTTGTAGCTCGATTCAATGTAGAGAAGCGCGCGATCCAATTTGCGCTTCGCAATCTTTGAAAGAGCGCGATCCCGCTTTCCGGAATCAACACCGCTACCCTGCTTTTTAAGAATTCGTCTTTTTCCCATAGTATTTTATGTTTTCTCAAGCTTACGACGACCTGAACCCATGGTCTTGCGGACGTTACCGCGCACAGTACGAGAGTTAGTCTTCGTGCGCTGACCTCGCGCTGGAAGTCCGCGCATGTGGCGAACTCCTCGATGAGCCTTAATGTCTTTAAGTCGCTTTACGTTACCTGAAATTTCGCGGCGAAGGTCACCTTCAATGGTGTACGCCTCAATAGCCTGACGAATGACCTGCTCCTTGTCTGCTGAAAGGTCCTTTGCAAGGGCATTTCCTGGAACGCCAGCATTTTTCAAAATAAGCGCGGCACGGTTTGGACCAATGCCATACACTGCCGTCAATGCGTGAGAAAGATGTTTAGAATCAGGAATTGTAATACCAGCTATACGCATGAAATATTCAAAAAATACTAATAGCCCTGACGAGCCTTACGTCGTGGATTTCTCTTATTAATTCTATACAAACGACCTCGTCGTCTGACCAAAATGTCGCCTGCCTGTTGGCGTTTAAGTGATGCAAGTACTTTCATGTGTTTTTCAGAGTCTTCGCACTATTCGTGCGCGGCCACCATAAGGATCTAAGATCATGGCCACTTTGTCGCCGACGAGAACGCGAATCCTGTGGAGTCGCATTTTTCCTGCAAGATATGCAAGAACTTCCTCGCCGCCTTCAAGCGTTACGCGGAAAAGAGCGTTTGGAAGAGACTCGGCCACTTGGCCGATAACCTCATCCGTTGTGTCTTTCGAGCGTACCATTTGATCGTTTCTGAACCGAATAGGGCGATTGCTATAGTAACAGGAATAGTATTATTTGGTCAAGTCCTACTTCGCCTCCCCTATCTCGACCTTCACATTCTTGAGGTCTTCCGGTATTTGAGACCTCCAAAATGGATACACCTGTACTAGTAAATCCGCTATTCCGGGGTATGAAGACAGGATTTCCTGTACGGTATTTTTGTCTTTACCGAGAAGGTCCGAGGCAAGCTGATCTTTAGAAATAGCAGCGACTAGGTCTGCCGTTCCTGACACAGAGACTTGAAATGGAGCCTCTGTCCCGACCGAGTCAGGGGTCGTAACCTTAACTGTGAGAGATGCCGGATTGTTGACGAACAATGGCACATTTGCGCCAACGTTCCCAGAAATTGCGAGCGCCTGAGCAAACGCTGACTGAGGAAAGGCAGGAGCTGAAGCGCTTCCAGACACGCTTATAACGGCGTTATTCTCCTCTGCGGTGTCTGTACCTTCCGCGTACACGATTGAAATGGTGTCTGCAAAGATGAGGTAGTCCGAGGGAGCGCTTTGCTGCAATTTCTCACGCAGTGAACGGTCCAATTCGCCCTTGAGTTCCGATACGGTCTGCGCCCTAAGGCCAGGCTCGACGACCGCCTGCTTTCCGACAAAGCCACCTGTCATAGGCGTCTTTGATTTCGCGTAAATGAGCTCCGCCTGCTTTGAGTCTTTAAGCCCTGGTAGGGTGAAATCAGTAGTGCCGATATTGTATTCGCTTCCCGCCTCAGCTGCGTACACGGTGACATCAAGCGAGCCTGGAACTTTGGTGCCTGACTTCATCGTATAACCAGGAACCACGATTGGCGTGTGTACTCTGAAAATTTTACCGTCTGGTGTTTCAAATCGAGTGTTCGTGATGAGCCGTTCAGACTTCGTGCTGAATGCGTTATAAACCGTGATAGTTCCCGAGGCTCTATTCTCTACGTCTTTCGTGCCAGTTGCTGGAACAGACTTCGTCTTTACGTCATCTGACGTAACTTTCTTATGAGGAAGAATTGGGTTATCGAGAGAAGTTTCAAACGAGGTATCAATCTGTGCTGAATATTTGTGAGGCGTTACGACCACTTCTGCTTTGTGGAAGAAAAAGTTCATTACTGCGACCACTGCTCCAACTAGTACAACCGCGAGTAGGATGACAAATACGATATTTATGGGTCCTTTTGGACGTTCTGGATGTAAATCGAGTGGTTGTGGGGGTGTTGGCGGAGGAGGTGGCGGTGGCGTGGTTCCGGCTGGAGTTGTAGCCGAACGAATCGGACGTGAACGCGCAGGAGGAATGATGTCTTGAATTGAGCGGTGCGGTTCTTGATTCATATGGTCAATCTATATGGCGAGTATACCGTAGTGACTAGTGAACCTCTAATACACTTTGCGCGCCTCTGTGGAAATAAAGAGCTGCGGCACACAAAAATGAGTCGTAAAATGCCTCCTCTTCAACGGAAACAAGCGGTTGAAAAAAATCAGGTGAAATTAGTGTGGCACGAATTGAGAATGGGCCGTGTGACATCGAAACGATTGAATCTAGCCACCGAAGTTGTTGTGGGTCCGCGAACAGAAACGTAGTTTGAGGAACCGCAACTTCAACTGAAGCCGCTTCAAGTGATGTTCGAAGTTGTGTTTTGAAACCTTCCGAGGCAGTTGCAAGTTTTTGTGCGATTTGTGCATGCTCTTCCGGGGAAAGTTCGTCGTTTGCAAAGAGAGATAGGCGCGTTGCTGTATCGGGAAGACTTCCCTCACCTGCGACAGCGCGAACCAATGATTGTGTACCCACAGGAAACGTACCAATAAATCTAAATCCATCATGATGTACTACACCGATATCTGTTATTTCACCGCCTATATCCATCAAAACGAAATTCTCTTCATCTCGAACCATGCGAAGTGCGGTAAAACCAACATATGCAAATGAATGAAATGTGACCTTGCTGTTTGGAAACACCGCATGTATTGCTATCGTTACCTGACGAACAAACTCTGTGTCGGCCTCCGAAGAATAGTAGTTAACGCGAAGCACCGTACCAATGAGCGGCTCTTTGAGGTTTGTCGGATAGCCGTTTACATATGCCTGGCTCACGATGGACTCAATCTGAGTTCTTCCCGCAGGTAATGGTTCATTTTTTTGGGCCAGATACTGCTTCATCGTTCGCACAATTGTTTCAGGGGTAACACGTACCGAGCGTTCAGACTTCGTTGTGATGGTCTTTATCTTCGCGTCGTACCACGGTGACGCTAGAACCACACGTACATGTGCCGGCGCGGAGGTTTTGTGATGAGGCTCGAGCGCTTTTGATATTGCCGTAATGGTTCTTTCCGTAATTGATGCCTTCGCCTCCTCAGTGCCCGCTGAAATTTGTGTGCGTGATGTGCTTATGAGGAGTGGTTTTTCTCGACTACGGTCAAAGACGCACAGTCCAACAGACCCACTTCCAACATCGAGGACACATTCTCGCTGGCTCATTCGCCTATTTTACCTTGATTATTCAACAACAGCCTTAATTCTACGCACACCCTGTGCTACTGCTTCTTCTTTCTTTATTTTGAAACGCTTTCCACCTTCAGCAATAACTCCAGTATTCTGAACATGCGGTCCACCGCAAAATTCTAAAGAGAACGCTTCGGAGATTTTAGGATTTGATTCTGAAGCATCGCGCGGTCCGACAGAATACACGGAAACCATGTCAGGGTATTTCACGCCAAATTCCATCTGCGCACCGAGCTTTTCCGCTTCTTCTCGTGGCATTACCGTGCGAGTGACGGGAAGGTTTTGCGAAATGATGTCATTGACAATGTCCTCTGCCTTCTTTTTTTCTTCATCGGTCATTTTGCGTGGCGCAGAAAAGTCTATACGTAAACGTTCAGACGTTATGTTACTTCCTCGCTGTTTTACGTCATTACCAAGAACAATCTGAAGCGCTTTGAGAAGGATGTGGTGCGTGGTGTGATACTTGACCGTTTGCTCTTGATGATCCGCAAGTCCTCCAGCGAATTTTTGAGCGGCACCCGCACGTGATTCGTCGCGATGCTTCTGCATTGCTTTCTCGAAGTCCTCACGTTTAATTGCGATTCCCTGCTCCTTTGCAAGTTCTTCCGTCAGTTCAAATGGGAAGCCGTAAGTAGTAAAGAGAATAAACGCATCGTCTGAAGAGACACTCCCCTTCGTTACGATTTTTTTGAATTCGCGCATACCTTCAGTAAGGGTTTTTCTGAACCGTTTCTCTTCTTCAAGCAACCCCGTCAGAATTCCACTATGATTTGCGGAAAGTTCAGGGTACTGGTCACGGTACGAGGTAATGATTGAATCGACTATTCTTCCGACAACGCCGTCCTGTACCTGCAATTTGTCCATGTGCCGAACCGCACGACGAATGAGACGGCGAAGGATGTAGCCTTGGTCGGTGTTGGAAGGAATCACGCCGTCCCCGAGCATGAAGACCGCTGCTCGGAGGTGGTCTGAAATCACGCGAAACGACGCCTGGTATTCAGAGTTGCTGTAGTCTTTGCCAGAGCCTGCAGCAATTTCTACGATTATTCTCTGGAGAACGTCAACAATGAACACATCACTTTTGTTATTTGAAGCGGCAGCAATTCTTTCCAATCCTCCACCGAAGTCGACATTAGCTTTCGGAAGTTTCCCGAATGTACCATCCGCCTGCTTGATGTACTCCATGAAAACAGAGTTACCGATTTCCATAAAGCGACCGCAATCGCAGTTTGGATGGCATTCTTTACCGAACTTTGTGTCATGCGGAAGTCCAAAGTCATAAAAGACCTCAGAGTCAGGGCCACCTGGCTCACCTGTAGGCATTTTCTCAGGCACACCTGAGCGACTCCACCAGTTTTTCTTTGCGTCATACGCAAAAATTCGCCCACCCTGCATGCCGATTCTGTATCCGTTTTCCTCTGAACCTATGACAATATCTTTTACCTCGATACCTGCTTCCGCAAAAAGTTCTTTCCACACTGAGATAGACTCTTCATCTTTTGGGATTTGTAGCGAAGGATCGCCTGCAAAGACCGTAACGTAAAGCTTGTTTGGATCGAGACCAACTTCCTGAGTTAAAAATCTGAAAAACCACGCAAGTTGCTCTTTCTTGAAATAGTCGCCCAACGACCAATTGCCGAGCATTTCGAAAAACGTCGTGTGGCGGTTGTCGCCCACTTCTTCTATGTCGCCCGCACGAAATGATTTTTGAGAATCAGCAAGACGCACGCCCTGCGGATGCGGTTGCCCAAGTAGGTACGGAACCAGTGGTTGCATACCAGATGAGGTAAACAGTGTCGTCGGGTCGTTTTCAGGAACTAGTCGCGACGATGGAATAATCGCGTGATTCTGCGCACGAAAAAAGTCTAAGTATTTTGTTCGTATCTCGGAAAGAGTCATGAAGATAACTCTACCATCTCGAGAAAAAACTCTAAAGAGCGTTACAGAAGCTCGCCGTCAGAATCGATTGCTCCTGCTGCTGAGATAGCAGTTATCGGCATATACGTTTTTGCAACAGTTTCGACGAGTCCTGCATCGATTTCCTTGAGTGCAGAAACGTATGAGTCAGCCTCTGAGGGGTTGTTCGATATAAGCATTCCAGACAAAATTTCAGAGACTGCTGATATGTGGCTAGAAAATGAGACAGCAAGACGACCTTCCGTCTCGGTGATCTTTTCTCGGAAGCGATCTTCTTTAATTCCAGCATTTAGAAAGACCGAAATTTCATTCTGGAGCGCGTGTATTCCCCTATTAAACAGTGCATTTCCAAACATTGCCCACGCGAACCAGTAAAAGCCTGTGGCTGACTCTCGACCGCGCATCCGTGCGACTGTGCCATACGTTAGTCCATCGCGGTCACGTATTGTTTGCATGAGGTGGTCCGAAAAACCGCCACCCAGAAGATCAACTGCAGCTAAAAATGCAGGCGTTTTGGGATCATTGAACGCGAGCGGAACATGTGCCCCCATAAATACATCCACTGATTCTTTTCCGGGTATTGAAATGAATTCTTTGATAATTTCCGACTTCTGTTCGATTGGCGACATGCTTCTAGCGACAGACCGGGTATCAGATTTCCAATTCTTTGATGCACTCTGAAGAATTTTCTCCATATCGTCAGGTCGAACATCTCCGACGACCGCAATGCGAACCGTGCCAGAAAATGCATGTGCAAAAAATGCATTGACGTCGTCAGAGGAAATTGAAAGAGTGTTCGCCCTCTCAGTCAATGGATCAACTCGATATCCAGCTGAGTCCTTCTTTAAGAGCAAACGGCTAAGCGAATGACGTGCCGATAGACGTGTGTCTTCAGCGTCATGAATTCTAGTCGAGGCTTCACGCTCAATGACTTGCACGCGGGCGGCATCTTGAAGTGCGGGCTCTGTAAGTGCTTCAAATGTGAGATCAACAGCATCCTTAAGCGCGTGAGTAGTCGTCATGAGTGAGAACATCACATACCTTCCATTCGCCCAAAAATTGAGCGACGTACCTCGATTCTCTAAAAGCGCTCGAAACTCTTCTCGTCCGCGACGCTTGGTGCCTTCATCGAGGAGTGATGCGAGAATTTCAGCAACGGGTTCCTTTCCGGGTGATGCATGCCACGGGCCGGCCTCAATAGCACCAGATAGGCACACCACACCGGAGCCGTATCGCGGCAAAACTGCTACGCGGAATGAACCTTTTTCAAATGTCTGTATACCTTTTGTGTAGCGTAGAGTGCTCATATGCTATTCAGCTTTTAGAAACCCAACGGTCATGTGATCCCGAGAGAGATAACTTTTTGCAACGCGAACGACATCATCTCGAGTGACTGACTGCAAATTATGTTGAAACTCGAACGTGTCTTTCCAATCCCCTCTTGCAATAGATTCATTCAGCGCAGAGAGCATTCCAGCCACTGAGCTCAAGGAAAAAAGTCTATCTGTGACCTTGTACGTCACAGCCCGCTCAAGATCGTGCTGACTGACATTCCCATCGCTTAGAGAGTGAAGAACATCGAAAATTGCCGCTTCTGCTTTTTCGTGCGGAACTGACTCAGGTAGTGCAACAAAAATTTCAAGAAGCGATGGGTCTTTGAGACGTGGGTAATCAACATGAAGCTCAACTGCTAGCCCAGTGTCTATCAGCGCACGGTGCAGTAGACTCGACTTTCCTTTTCCAAGTATTGCAACAAGGGCAGAGACTGCGTAGGCGTCTTTAGCTAGTCCGCATGGAGCCTTGAGGCACACAATGAGCGCGTTCACTGTTCCTGTTCGTTTAAGTTCGAAGCGACGCTCTCCCTGCTGCGGCGGTTCGACATGGTATGGAGGTTCTACAATTTCCTGAGACGGGAGTGCTCCGAATTCTCGCTCAGCGAGTTCCAGTGCCCGCTCTCGGGAAATATCTCCAACGATAGTTAGCGTTGCGTTATTTGGGTAGTAGAAACTATCATAAAAACGGCGTAGCTTTTGAACGGTGATACCCTCAATATCCTCCTTCGTGCCAATTGTTGGAATGCGATACGGATGAACGGAAAATGCTTGGTACCACGCGTGTTTCGACAGTCGTTGTGCGGGATTATTTTCGCCTGATTCGTATTCGTTCCTGACAACGGTCATTTCAGAGTTAAGGTCTTCTTCTCGAAGTAACGCGTATCTCATTCTGTCGGCTTCTATTGATAGTGCGTCCTCGACTAGAGTTGCAGGAGATATCCAATAATAATTTGTTCGGTCGCACCACGTTGTTGCATTTCCTTGTGAGCCTTTTTTCTCAAGCAGTGACCAAATTCCATTTCCCTTTTTCGGATCGTATTTCTTTGAACCCTTAAACAGAAGGTGCTCTAGTATGTGTGTAGCGCCTGTGTGACCAGGAAGTTCGTGACGACTTCCTACATGGTAGGTGACCATCGTACCAACGACGGGTAGCTCTCTTTTTTCTTGAATAAGCAATCTTAGACCGTTCTTGCGATGCGTATATGCAGAAAAACCGTAGGCCTCTTCTACAAGTCCGAAATTGTCGCTCGTCTTCTGGCTCTTCATAAAGCAAGAATACACTACTCTGTGTTACACCCACTCTATAGCTTTCTTTCCCATCTCAGCCAAGTAGGCATTCGTTTTACTGAACGGTTTTGAGCCAAAGAAGCCTGCATATGCAGATAATGGCGACGGATGTGCAGATTCAATGACGAGGTGTTTGTTTCTATCAATGTGCGCCCCTTTTGCTTTTGCGTAGTTACCCCACAAGATGAAGACAAGTCCTTCCTTTTCGCTTGAGAGTTTTGCGATAATTGCATCAGTAAATTCTTCCCACCCTTTTCCTTGATGCGAACCCGCAGTATTTGCACGAACTGTCAGTGTTGCGTTTAGGAGCAGTACTCCTTGCCGAGCCCATCGAGCAAGGTCGCCATTTTTTTCAGAAATTTTAATTCCGAGATCATCTTCGAGCTCGCGATATATGTTCACGAGCGATGGCGGAAGTGGCATTTCAGGACCAACAGCAAAACACAAGCCATTTGCTTGCCCTTTGCCGTGATATGGGTCCTGACCAAGGATAACGACTGTAGTTTTATCAAACGGACAAAGTTCAAAAGCGCGGAAAATGGACTTCGGTGCTGGGTAAATAGTTTGGGTCAGGTATTCACTGCGTACAAAATTTACAAGTTTTTCGAAATATGGCTTCTTAAATTCCGTTTCTAGTTTGGATTTCCACTGCGGTTCAATAGCTACTTCCATATGCTAGTTTAGTGCACCTTCCATACGGAGCAATCGTTCTTTCTCTCCACGAAGCCCATTGTATCCACCAATGCCGTTTACACCAATCACACGGTGACACGGAACGCTTTTATCCTTATTGGAGCGCATAATTGCGCCTACTGCACGTGCGGCCAAAGGGTGCCCAGCTTTTGTGGCAACCGCTTTATAGGTCATCGTTTTCCCTTTTGGAATGCCAGCAACGATCGCGAGAACCTTATTTCGAAAATTAGGCACCGAAAAGCTTCGTGTTCTTTTCATCTTTTGATCCCTTAGTCGTTTTAGTTTTCTCGACGTGCGCCTTAAACTTCTTTCCTGCAAAATCGCGGTATCTACAATAGTCGCAGTCGGAGGATGCGTCAGGAATGTCGCTACTTGAAAGGCACGATTTTATATCCTTAAGAGTGCCGTCAACCCAAGAATCATCGCCAACATGTTTGATAAGTGTAATTTCGAACTCCAGTTTTGCGTCAAAGGCCTCTTTGTCCTTTCTGCCGTTTGCGTACACAAAATATCCAGTATCAGAAACTGCAAATCCATTTTTTCTGAGTAGCCATTGGTACACCTCCATCTGTCGCTTATATCCCTTGTGCCACTCTTCATCGAGAGAAACTATTGGTTCATCCTTACTCGTTGACTTGTAGTCGACAACTATAAGCTCACCCTTAGGGTTTACCCAAATGTCGTCCAGAGCGCCTGAAACCGTGAATCCAAGTTCTTCTACTCTGTAGTCAATTCCTTTGAAATTCTCACGCCATACGTCCATCTTCGGATGTTGAAATGGAACAGCATCAACTCCGTAATTTTCCATGAGGGGGTGCGCAGTGCCGTTCGAGCGGTGTATATCAAACTCCTTCTTGAAGAGTGCGTCGACCGCTGAGTTGAGGTTGAACGGAAATCCCGGAGGTCGTGCGGTACCGAGCGCGTTATCGAGATAGAAGCACCGGGAACAATCAAGAAAGAGGTCAATTTTTGAGCGTGAAAGACGCCACCGTGAACCTCCATAGTTCCAATCAGGATTGCGATCTGGTTTGTAGTACTGACTCATAGCAACTCGAAGAGTATCACAGGTAGCCGTCAGACACGTTTATAAGCGACACAGCGACGTACTTTCGGTAATAGCATCCTGCAGTTTCTTTCCGCGGACCCCAATTTTCTCAAGTGAATCAGGATTATCGGCCACCATTTTGCACATCGTGACTCCGTCTCTAAGAAGTCGAGATTTATCAGCTGCAGTGAGCGTTGTAAGGACTGTTACTGGATACACTTTGGTGCGGTCTATCATGTCGGCAATACTTCCACCATGGGGGAAACTCCAACCTATGAGACGTATACCGGCGCAAGTTGCATATTCAATTGCATTGCCTGTGAACTTAGTGTTTGTTATAAGCCACCCCTCGTCGAGTGGTTTTTCGTTTCTCAAGCGCATGCCGTCTTGAATGTCGGTAAAACGTGCACGCACATACAGTGCAGTTTTAAGGTCGGTCTTAAATCCCGGAGTATTGTGAAATTTCAGTTCGGCACCAGCTGAGGTTTCTCCCTTACGTAGGAGTACATCCACTTCGTGCTCTATACATTTCCCTTGCATTATGACCCTAAGCCTAGTGTCATACCCCTCAGCTTTCAGTAATTCCGCGATGAAATTCTCAAAAGGAAAGCCCGTCGGTCCAAGTTCTAGTATTGCTCGACGCATCGAATATCGTGCCGCCGCTGAGCGTTCTTCCTTGCGAAGCAGTTTAAACGCCTCGCGGTATATGTGTGTCGTCGACATTCCATCGCGAAGTTGTGGAAATACGCGTCGAAGAATCGCTTGAGCAAGCTGCTCGTCTGCACCTGAATGCCGTAGTGACCGCAATAATTTCTCAGTTTGAAATTCTTCTTGAGTGCCGTCGCCTTTAACTACAATCGTCATTCAGAAATAATACCACCACCCAGTACAACACCGTGCACATCATAAAATACGCATGACTGACCCTCAGCGATTGACTGTGGTGAATTGAAACTAATTGATGATGGTGTCACCTGCGCTTCAATGAGGGGTTGGCGGTAGCGATATCGTGCCAATAGATTCTTCGGTTGAGTATTTTCAATCCAGTTTATTTCTCTGAGTGGATACGTGTTCTGTGCAGATTCGCTGAGTGGATGACTCGAAACATACAGTACGTTTTGTTCGACATCCTTCTTCGTTACATATAATTTTTTTGCATCCTCCCCTGCTTCAGAAGTCGCTCTAAATCCATGGCGCTGCCCGAGCGTGTAGAACCAGACACCGTTATGTTCGCCTACTTTTTTGCCATTCTCTAGTACGACGTCTCCATTCTTTTCAGGAATGTAACGTTTTAAAAATGCCTGCATATCGACGTGCCCCAGAAAACAGAGCCCTTGAGAGTCTCGACGCTTTGCGTTAGGAAGTCCGATTCGCTGCGCTATCGCTCGCACATCCTCTTTTTCCAGAGAACCAACTGGAAACAGTGAGTGGGTGAGGTCATCTTTTGTGAGTGTCCACAAGAAATACGACTGATCCTTGCTAGTATCGACGCCGACCATTAGTCGACCATTCGCGTTTCTCGCGTAGTGACCGGTCGCAATATAGTTAGCCCCATCGTGTTTCACCTTATCCCAAAACGCTCCGAATTTTATAGCTCGATTGCACATTACGTCTGGGTTCGGCGTTCTACCACTTCGGTACTCTGCAATAAAGTAGTCGACGACCATTCTCTTGTATTCCTCCTCAAGGTCATACGTCACGAATGGGATTCCGAGATGAGCAGCAACTTGCATCGCAGATAAACGATCTTCCTTTCCGGTGCACGGCAGAAAATCGGGCTCCCACCCTTTTATAAACGCTCCTACAACGGTATATCCCTGCTTCTTTAGAAGATACGCAGACACTGCAGAATCAACGCCTCCAGAAAGCCCAACGAATACCGTTTTCATGTTGCCAGTATACAAGTCCGGACTTAGTCCTTAGAGCGCACCCCAGCACGCATCATGTCTACGAGTCGCTCATCGCGAATTCTTTCAAGAAAATACGCCGGACTGGCCGTGAAATCATCGGGCTTCTCGCTCCACGCATGCGGGAGGCTAAACCCAGGTGGTCTTGTGTACCACTCAGGGTCTCTTCGAGCCTGCTCGACATACTTTTGAAACTGTACTTCCTGTTTGAGTGCTTCGCGCGATGGACTGAAGAAATTTTCAATAAATGCTGAAACTGGAGACCCTGCGCTCGACAGGTCGATAATGGTTCCATTTCTGGTGAGTAATGCAACTAGATCGTACCCCGCATCTATTTTTCGTCCTGCGAGGTGCGTTATGTACTCATCGCATTCTTTCTGGCTCAGCCGCTCAATACCTGCGCGCGTCTGAAGTGCAATGTGATATCCCGTTGTCTCGGGGGAAAGTGAAAAAACGTCGTCTTTTGATAGACCGTTCGTTTCAAGTCTGGCTCCAAGCGCCAGCACAGCTCTCAGGTGAGCCGCATCTCTTTGAAGGCGTTGCTCTATCCTCATTCGGACCATCCGTTCTGATAGCCCATTTATAGGAAGCATAGAGGGGAATCCTACTTGAGGTACTTTCGATTCGCAACATGCTTGTCGAACGTTTCTGCGTAGTACATAGCTCCATCAGCGCCGGTTAAATAGTAGAGATATGGACTCGGAGTTGGCTCGAGCGCGGCCTGAATCGATTCGAGCCCTGGGTTTGAAATGGGCCCTGGCGGCAATCCACGGTGAACGTATGTGTTATATGGAGAGTCGATTTTGAGGTCGTCAAAACTTGGCGCATACCCGCTTTTATTAAGAATATATCCAAAAACAGCATCGACTTGAAGCGCCATTCCAATTTTGATTCGTTCCCACAATATTCCGGATACAATTTTCTTTGTTTCGAGTTTACGTGCCTCTCGTTCAAGAATTGAAGCCATAGTAACAATTTCGTGGAGCGTTTTACCGCTAGCAAGTATCTCCTCGCTGAATGGTTCAATATGTTCCTCAAACGTCTTAGTCATCGCGGCAATAACCTGCTCGGGAGTCACGTCAGGAGAAAACAAATACGTTTCAGGAAATAGATACCCCTCTCTGCTTTTTGCTAAAGATACAAATGTTTCAGCATCAAACTCTGGAATGCGGACACGTATAACGTCCGCAATTTCCCTGCTGTACATACCTTCAGGAACAGTTACTGAAACCGGTTGTATGCCCGTTTGTCCATGTGCTATTCGATACGAAAGCTGAAAGACGTTCTCTGGAACATCAAGGGCATATGAGCCTGCAAGAGCTCCAGAATCGGGATTGAGAATACGAACAAGAAACGTAAATACTTCCTGAGAGTGAACCGCGCCGTCCGCTTGTAACTGCTCGCCAATCTCTGCGACTGGCGATCCCGTTTTCACTTCAAACACTGACGGATACGGAAATTCATCAGGGGCATCGAGAAACGAGAAATACAGAATTGTTGCGCATATAACCAGGCACGAACATACGGCACCTATGTAATACCAAAACGAGCGAGTCATACAGGAAGGTTATCTGGTGGATCTAGACGAACTCCTCGTGCATTAGCGAGCGCACTTACTCTGCCAAAGTGCGGAATATGAAAGAGCGTGGCAAGCTCTTCCGTGTTTAGTACAAATGTTCGACCAATGTACGGCGGATAAAAGAATGCGCGGCGTCTAAACATTTGCAGAAAGAACTCACTCCACAATGCTGGAACCGCCGAAAATATTTCACGCAATGGCCAGCGTACGTTCTCACGAGGGTCGTATGATGAAAACTGGTTCAGTTCAGAATCCGCAAACGGTTCTAACAGTGCGTCTAAAGAGTTTGAGAAATCAGTGCTGAAAGATGATCGTTCCGCAATATATATCGAGCGCACCGCGCAATCGAACGACGGCTTTTTCAACGCCGACTCAATCGCAGCGATTGTTTTCTTCGTAGATTCAGGAACTGCTTGTATATCTCCCTGCTTACCGAGAAGACGAACGATTTCTCGCTGAGCGTCCTCGTGAAGAAAATCCTTAGGCGCATCGAATAGTTTTCTTCGTTCGCGTTGATGTGGTCGCACAGTCACCGTTAGTGCGGCATGCTCTGAGTCACCGACCATCGACATTCGCTCAAGCACTCTATTGAACGCGTCAATCTTTTGCTGCTCGTACTGTTGGTACGTCTTTAGTGGATACGGATCTGGTTTCGCCAATGCATATTCAGTAACGGATAGAGCCATGGAGTACGGATCCCACGGTATTTCACGCGTATAATCGCGGACCTGATCGATGTCGATATCTCTATACTCTGCCCTAATTCTCGCTTCAACCGCCTGCCGATGGGCTGTCGGTAGATGAACAAAAAAACGAATCGTGTTTGCGTGTGCATACGCTTCAAACGACCACGTCATGCGAACGTGTCCTTGGATATACGTTTCAAAAAGAGATAGATCCGTACGGTGGTACAAGGCGTACAACACCAACTCCATTGGTCGAGCAGTGCGCGGTGTTTCTGGTCCGGGTTTCAGCTCGATTGTTGTATAGGGCACATTCATTATGAAGTGCGACCTCACGAATGTTAGCCACAGAGGGATGGCAACAAGTACGAGAACTACAGGAAGCCAGAGCGGAGCAGTTGCCGCTATGACGGCAATAAGACCAGCCATCACCTCGGGAGCGACGTAGATAAGTATTGGAATTGCGAGTATTAGAACAACAACAACGACTCGCTTTACGAGCACTTCATTCATACGTGAAAATATATCACGCATGAGCCTGCTGTATTCTCTGAGCTACGAAAACTACGCGGTCTTCAACGAGTACTTACCCTTTACCTTAACAAATGCAGGGTTTTGCAAATTGACTACAATTGTATTTGGCTTAACGTAACGCTCTTTTGCAACGCGCTTCATAATTTCATCTTTGGTGAGCGCACCCGCATCTTTCAAAATGTGTTTGATTATTTCGACAACTGGACCGGCTCGGTACCCCCACTCTTTGAGAGCGTAAATTCCTCGTCCGACTAGAACAAAACGGTCGTCTTTAATGAGCTCGTTGTGCGTGGTCGCTTCATGTGCACCTTTTCCAAAAAGTTTCTCGATTGCTTTCGCGACTTCTCTGAAGTGCATCGGCGAGCCGTGTCGCTTTAGTGCGAGGTAGGCGTGGTCGCGGATGTTTTTAACTTTAATGCCAGGCGCAGAAACTCTTCCCCACTCTCCAAGTGGATTCCGCATGAGGCATGCAGACAATTCGAGCCAGCGACGCACAGTGTCTTTCGACTTATACTTTGTGTTAACTCGAGAAAGACACGTCATAACGTGCTCAATCATTTTCTCCTCAGTGTGAACATCGCTCGGTTTAACGGTGTTGTGTACCTGCTTAAGTGCATCTTCAACAGACTTTGCAACATCGTGGTCAACATACCAGCGTGTCTTAAAGTCATCATTCTCTTTCGCCATTATGAACGGCTTTCCGACGACAAGTAAAAAGTACAAATGATTGCGCGTCTCGTCGTCCTTCGCAAATTCAGCAAGGAGCATGTGCTCTGGAAGAATGCCACCCAGTTCGCGGATTGCTGTTTCAAGTGCCTGAAATGCAGCTGCCTCCTTCTCAAGTGCGGGTGATTCTTGGAGGCTCTTTATTGCGTGATTCTCAATTTGGCGGACACGTTCACGTGTGATGTTGTAGCGCTTTCCTATAGCGTCCAATGTCTCACCGCGACCCTTTCCCGCAAGCCCATAGCGAGAAACAATCACGTCTCGTGAACGCTCTGGGAGTGCTTGAACAAGTCGCTTACTGACCTGCGCTGGCTTGATAGCGAGTTTGGACATATATCGTTTTTTTTCTTTATATCACAATTTTTATATAAGGTCAAACTTGTGTCAAGGGTCGTGTGGATAGCTGTAGCTTACTAGCTACCGATGAAATTAATGATTCTTCCAGGGACGTACACGACCTTCTTCATCTCCGTCGGCACTTGAGGTCCGAGCTTGGGGTTGCTTCGTACTAGGGCGACAACGTCGGATTCAGCGGCATCTCGCGGAATCGTGCAGGTACCGCGAACCTTGCCAGAAATCTGAACTGCTATTGTGACTTCGTCTGATTCCAGTTTAGCGGGGTCAAACTGAGGCCAGTTTGTCTTATGAATTGATTCAGTGTTTCCGAGCTCATGCCACATTTCCTCACACAAGTGCGGAGCAAACGGAGCCAATAGAGATAGTAGCGTTTCGAGGGAAGAGCGTGGAACAGTTTCAAGTTTGCCAAGCTCATTCGAATAAACCATTAATTGCGAAACGGCAGTATTAAACTTCATCGACTCTATATCGTCACCGACTTTTTTAATTGTTTTATTCGTTAGAATTTCAAGTTCGGAACTCGGTGTTGTGTCGCCCATTTTCTGTGGTAAATCAGCAACGCGTTCTAGAAACTTTCGTGCCCCGACAAGCCCGTCATACGACCACGCAATGGCTTGGTCGAACGGCCCCATGAACATTTCATACACCCGTAGTGCATCGGCGCCCACCTTCTCAACCATATCGTCGGGATTGATGACATTGCCTTTTGACTTCGACATTTTTGTTCCGTCTTCGGCAAGAATGACTCCGTGCGATGTCCTTTTTTTATACGGCTCGCTTGTCGGAACGACACCAATGTCATACAGAAACTTATGCCAAAAGCGTGAATACAAAAGGTGCAAAACGGTATGCTCCATTCCCCCGTTGTACCAATCCACAGGCGTGAAGTATTCGAGCTTCTTTTTGTCTGCAAATGCAGTGTCGTTTGAGGGATCTGCGTACCTGAGGTAATACCAACTTGAACCCGCCCAGTTCGGCATAACGTCAGTTTCTCGTTCGGCCGGCTTTCCGCACGACGGGCACGCTGTTTCTACCCAGTCACGAATATTGGCGAGTGGAGATTCACCAGTGTCTGTTGGTTCATAGCGCTCAACCTGTGGCAGCTCTACAGGTAATTGATTATCAGGCACTGGAACCCAACCACACGAGTCGCATTTCACCATCGGAATTGGTTCTCCCCAGTACCTTTGTCGAGAAAAAACCCAATCTCGCAGTTTGTATGTAGTTATCAGTTCTCCACGGACAAACTCTGTAATGTGTCTCTTTGCTTCATCAGACTTCATTCCATCAAACTGACCGCTGTTGATCGCTGTTCCAGTTTCAGAAACTACAATGCGAGCAGGAAGGTTAAACCGCACGGCAAAAGCCGCGTCGCGCTCATCATGTGCAGGTACTGCCATGATTGCGCCCGTTCCGTATGTGTTCAGAACGTAATCGGCAATCCAGACGGGAATTTCTTCACCGTTTGCGGGATTGACTGCCTGAATACCAATAACTTCAACTCCCGTTTTTTCTTTACCCTCCGCAGTTCGGTCTGCCTCTTTCTTCTTCGTTGTCGAATCTCTGTATGTGGAAATTTCAGAATAGTTCTGTATCGAATTCTTCAGTTTCTCGATAAGGCCGTGCTCAGGAGCAAGAACAATGTATGTCGCGCCGAATAGAGTGTCAGGTCGAGTTGTAAAAACCCTGATGACTTCAGATGAGTTGGCAATTTTGAAATCTATGTGAGCGCCTTCACTCGGACCAATCCAGTTTTTTTGCTGCGTCTTTGCGCGCTCAATGTAGTCGACAGTGTCTAAATCGTCGTGAAGTCGTTTTGCGTACTTAGTTATCGCAAGCATCCACTGCTCTTTTGTTTTCTTCTCAACTTCAGTGCCACATCGCTCACATTTTCCATCAACTACTTCTTCATTAGCGAGCCCTATTTTATCTTTTGGGCACCAGTTGATCGCTGCAGTGCCTTTGTATGCTAATCCCTTTTCGTACAGTTGTAGGAAAATCCACTGTGTCCATTTATAGTACTTCGGATCGGTTGTATTAATCTCTCTCGACCAATCAAAAGAAATGCCCAGCGACTGAATTTGACGTCTAAATGTGTCAGAATTTTCCTTGGTAACAAGTCGCGGGTTCTTTCCAGTCTTTATTGCGTAGTTTTCCGTCGGAAGTCCGAATGCGTCCCACCCAATTGGATACAAAACGTTGAATCCGTCACGTCGTTTCTTTCGAGCAAGCAAATCCATACCCACGTATGGGCGAGGATGCCCGATGTGAAGCCCTGCACCAGACGGATATGGAAACTCAATTAAGGGGTAGAACTTTGGCTTCTCGCTAGCGTCGTTTGCGCGCCAATCGCTATCAGCAAGCCACTTGCTTTGCCACTTAGCTTCAATAGATTTGTGATCGAAGTTCTTTGCCATTCAGGCCATTGTAGCGGGGTTTCATCTCTTTCTCTAGGGAGCGGCCTTATATGGAGGGAAGAACTCAGGGTCAATAGTACGATCAAAGCAGAAGACGCCCGTAGCGTGAGTCCAATTCTCAGTCGATGGGTCAATTGGTCGTAGTGGTGTTGAAACGCCAGAATCTGACGGACCGCGGACATCGGTAGTATCAGTATTAAATTGTGCGCACAGTTTAAACGTTAGGTCTCCGGTTTTTTCGTACATGTAATGCTCACCCGATTGCGCGTCCACAGGAACGCTAAACCCACGTAACGGGTCTGCGAGCTCGTCTAGTGATTGTGGTAGCAACTCCTTACTCTGCCAGTAGCTAACGATTTGCCACTGGATGTTCTGCAGGTCCACAACTTTTTGCTGATCAAACTTCTGCAATCGAGCAGACTCAGGACTACCTATAATGAAAAATGACGCACCAATTGCAACGACCACAAGAAGCAAACTTGCAATGCCTATTGCGGACGAAAGTCTTGTTCTTCGCTCCCATGTACCTCTGAGCTCCTCAAGAAAATACCAAAAAACAGTTGAGAAGATCGCGAGAACAGATAGCGCTTTTAGGCCAAAACGGATGGACAGTTCCCCACCGAGATACGTGTTTATGAGCACAATCACGTCAATTGCCATAACAAGCCCAGAAACGAATATTGTGAGCATAACAAGCCAACGGCGTACCCAGATATCCTTCTTGCTCGAATCAATCGTAATGTTCTGATGAAGGATTCTTAGGAACCACACGCACAATGGGAACATCACGACCAGCGATGCTATAGCAAATCGTATAGGTCCAGCGTATGGGTCGCCATATACAATTGCTGAATCTGGGAAC